>OFHI01000138.1_pt1 | contig 15047 bp, 16 predicted proteins | sample 1522021 | NCBI WGS metagenome assembly OFHI01 (sample SAMEA2464839, study PRJEB22497) | soil metagenome | biome: Grassland; feature: Farmland; material: Clay | place: Australia | collected 2013-02-01 | depth 1.4 m | reverse complement strand
ATCTGGGGACTTGTGCTTGCCACAATCTTTGCAAGGGCGGTCTGAAGGTTCTCCGCTCCTCCCGGTATTGTACGGGCAGCATTGATATCCGCATAGGATTCCCTCATCCTGTTCACTCCCAGGATCATGATGTTGAAAATGAAACTCAGGATAACAAGCGCTATTGCAGCAATGAGCATCACCCCTCCATTCCTGTTGTCTCCTCCGAAAGCTCCGGTGAAGAGAAGTGAGTATCCAAGGTAGAACATTATTGACGGAATCAGGCCGATTGCCATGAGAAGCTCTACATCTCTGTGCCTCAGATGCCCTATTTCATGTGCAATAACAGCTTCAAGCTCATCCCTGTTAAGTATGTTCAGTATTCCCCGTGTAACCGCCATCCTTTTTCCGGCGATAGGAGATCCATAAGCAAATGCGTTTGGCATCGCTATTTCGGAGATGTACACTGCCGGTGCCCTCATGTTATTCATGGATGCTACTTTGTTGACCGAATCAATAAGCCAGCTGTAATTTGGATCTGCTGGATCCACCTTCTTTGCCCTGAAAGTTGCCCCTATGAGGTAAGGCCCGAACAACCACTGTACGATGTCAAGAATCAGGATGAATACAAGCATTATGGTAACGATGTTCAGTGCACCCTGAACGTTGAATACGTATCTCATCACAGCTACCGCTATAAACGCCGCAATAACTGCTATCAGGGCGCCAACCAGGATGCTGGCAAGCCTGAGCTTGGTTGAATACAGATCCATACCTATTCATCAAAATCTGGGATTTAAATTTTATCGAACAAAAATGGTTGCAGATGTTATTGGAGACAGTGATTATTGAATGTATTGAGAAGAATCATCCAATCATTTTCATGGCACAAATAAAGATTGGAATTCAATCAACTTGGAAATATTTTTAATTCTTTCAAAAATTGAGGATTGTTGGAGACAGGAGAAAAAGGCAAGTACTATGTTCTTTCCGTAACCACGCTGGGAGCACTGATGGCAGCTCTGGACACGACAGTGGTGTATCTGGCGCTTCCAAGCATGGGCAAGTTTTTCTCAACTTCCATATCGTATCTCACATGGGTTGTAGCTGCATATCTTATAGCACTGATTGCAACTCTTATTCCCATTGCTGAGCTGATCAAGAGGGTAAACAAGAAACTCGTATATCTTGCAGGATTCCTCGTTTTTGCGTTTTCATCCCTGTTCGTGGCACTTTCACCGAATATTCTGGTAGCAATAGTGTTCAGGTTCATCGAGGGCATAGGTGCGGGAATACTGACAACAGCAGGCATACCGATTCTCCTGGATGCGTTCCCTCCACAGGAGAGGGGAAGGGCCATAGGAATAAATTCCATTTCCTGGGCCATTGGAACACTGACTGGGCCAATCGTTGGCGGATTCCTTGTAATGTACGACTGGCGCTACATATTCCTGATTAATGTTCCCATAGGAATCATCGGGACAATACTTGGAGTATACCGGATTCCATCATTACACAGGAAAGAGGTTACCAGGGTCAAGCCATACTCATCAATAAGCCTTATAATATTCATAATTCCAGTAATGATCGCGATAACGTTCGCGGATGCGATCTTCGGGATAATAGCTGCAATTCTTCTTCCTGTATTTTTGTACGCACAGTACCGGAGCCCTTTGATTCCGGGGAAGCTGCTGAGGAATAAGCAGTACAGCACTATCCTGATAGCATCAGCATTCCAGTCAATCAGCTTCTTCGCTGTCCTGTATTCTATGAGTGTATATCTTCAGGATGACGTTGGCCTTCTTCCGGTGGAGGCAGGCTTGTTCCTTTTCACCTATCCACTGGCCTCACTGATCGCAAACCCAATTTCAGGATATCTTCTGGATAAAACAGGAAATGGCGCTGCACTCATGATGGCTGGAATGGTTGTGCAGGGAGTAAGCATAGTGGCATTAGGATATACGATGAGCTACGTGCCTGAGCTCCTTTTTATTGCAGGTTTCGGTGGCTCAACATTCTGGGCTCCTTCCACAACCCTGGTGGTGGACGCAGCAGGGCAGGAATATCGATCAATCTCAAATGGCTCTCTTTTCACCATACGCAATGTTGCTCTTGTTACGGTGATATCCTTCCTTCCCATATTCCTGTCAGTGTTTTCAGGTGGAAATATTACTGTGGGGAACATATATCTTGGATTTTCCGGGATAAATCTTTTTCCGGGAACAAGATTCTACATTATTACAATGGCCCTCATCTCCATGGTGGGATTGATTCCACTGTTTTACTACAGAAAATTCCACAGAGAAAAGACAATTTAGGCCGAAGACATTGTGTGCTGATGGTTCACAAAGAAGGAGTATTCAGGATGCTCATAACTGTAAGAGAACCAGTCAGCAAGGCAGAAATTTCTGCAATAGACGGAATAACAGACATCATCATAAGAAGGATGAGCTATGCCACCGATATTGATTTGCACACATCCGATGTGAAATCAACTGAAGATATTTTAAAGTCAAAGTACGAAGTCCTTGACTGCAAAATACTGGGTGAAGAAGAACCAACAATGACCAAGGAATTCTACGAACAGATCGTCGGGAAAGAACCTGAAATAATGAAGGAGGCTGGAAAACTTTTCTCCGAGGAAAGGTACTGGGAGGCACACTCCGTATTGGAGGATCTATGGAGGGCTAGTACAGGGGAGAGGAGAATATTCTTCCAGGGGCTGATACTCATTGCAGCAGCAATGGTGCATTATCAGAGGGACAACCTCGAAGTTGCCAGGAGAATATATGCTAAAGCAATAAAGATGATCAGGTCAACAGCATATTGGAAGCAGGCTTCAGGAAACATAAGCGAGGAATTCAAGTATCCAGTGGAATTTCCTGTAAAACAAGTTTCTTAAAGCTTGTGGATCATTCTTCTATAGTTGCGAAAGCTATTTCTTATGTAACGTAATATATTTCTAGGGCAATATTCTGTGTTGTTGGAAAATCTTGGTAAAGGAAGGGAAATAACGGAAAAATATGTGTTATTCAGGAACATCTCGATCGCTATTTTTCTCGCTGTTTCCTTAGTCTCATATTATTCGATTTTTGTTCCAGGACTGTTTGGAAAAATTTTTCCCTTTATATTATTCAGTCTCTTTGCGGCTACCTTATTTTCGTTGCTTAATTTCTATTACGCAAGTGTTCTGACAAGGAAAAATATGGAAACGTCAAGAAAAATATTCGCTAAAGGTGGGACCAAGTGGTTGGTTATTCTTGTACTGGCCTTCATGTTCGCAATACCTTTTATTTTATCCATTTTCTATTAACTATTTACAACATGCATTCGCTGGACGGAAATCGAATTCTGGTAAACAGGTTCATTGTATAATCAGTGGAGTTCCAGCATTCCTGTATTTTATTGTCCTAAATAAGAACAGGAGAGCACTTGCAATAACAAACCAGAAAACAATGTCTGCAACGAAATAAATAGGCAGAGGAGAAATATGGCCATGCTCTGTCACAGATGCAACGTAATGAAACGGGAAACCGTGGAAATAAACAGGTGAGACAGAAATTGGGTATGTAGCAGGCCTATAGCTCACATGAAAATATCAGAGTGCTGTGGCAAAGAATGAAGCTACCAGAGAGTAAAGGATTATATGCAGCTTGCTCAGTTTACTATAGCCAGGCATATGTTTTATATTATTAATAAATACTTATTTAAATATTCCCTATATAGTAAAAATAGATTAAATTCTCATTTTCCAGAGCTAGATAAAGCCTGCAAATGATCAGGAGTCAAATGCTTGAATCCCTCTCTTTATCCTCAAGCTCCTTAAGGTAATTTCCCAAAGATCTTCTGTATCTCTGGACCAGGCCGCCGTTTTCACGGTATATGTGGCGAAGGGCCAAAAGGGTCGCTTCTCCAGCTTTCCCGGAACTCCACAGGGTCAGCGAAAGAAAAATCACCGCTGCGGGATCCCCCTCACTTTCCTCAACTGCCTTTTCCAGTACCTCCATACTTTCCTCCAATCTCCCCAGGTTTCTGTAACTGCTTCCCAGTTGAATCAGGGTCTTAATCCTGAATGATCCACTAATTCCCAGTTCCAGCGCTTCCTTGTACAGTGGTATGGCTTCCTCCTCCTTTCCCAGATAATCGTGCGCTCCGCCATATTCATAGGATAACCGTGAATTCTTAGGAAATCGAAGATACAAATCTTTGAAGTAATCCAGGAGCTCGTCGTCTGAAAACCCCTGTTTCCAGCCCATTTCAATCAGGTCATCCAACTCGTTCATCACTGTTGCCTCTGTTCAGAGAGTATGAACTGGACTTAAAATTTAATTCTTCAGTTGCTCCTTTTGCTTACTGCGTTCCTTCCGACCTCTGCCTATAGATCAGGGCCTCATCACTCAACAACCATTGTCGAACCGGAGAAGAACCTCCCAAAGAAATCTATATAAGGTTGTCTCATATCGTTTTTGAAATGAACAGCATAGGTCAGATTCTGAATCCCGAATTTGAGGGAAAGGATGTACACATAAGAGGCTGGGTCTACAGAATCAGAAGCAGTGGAAAGCTGTCATTCATCGTAATGAGGGATTCCACGGGCATAATACAGGCACTGGTGAATTCCAATAATTTCAGTGAGGATGATTACAGGATACTTTCATCCCTGACCAATGAGAGCAGCCTTGAACTTCAGGGTACCCTGAAGAAGGATGATCGTGCTGTTACCGGTTATGAAATACAGGTTTCAGGATACAAGCTTTACCAGCGGAACGAAAGTTTCCCGATAACAAAAGACCAGGGAGAGGAATTCCTCCTCGACAACAGGCACCTCTGGATAAGGGGCAGGGAATTCACCGCAATCCTCAAGGTAAGATCAACAATTTTCAAGGCATTTGCCGACTTCTACTACAACCTCGGATACTTCCAGGTACAGACTCCTGTCATGGTGTCCACTGCAGTGGAAGGAGGTTCCACACTCTTCAAGGTTCCATTCTTCGGTGAGGAAGTGAGCCTTAACCAGAGTGCACAGTTCTACCTTGAGACATTGATCTACAGTCTCGAGAAGGTATTCACCATTGCACCCAGCTTCAGGGCAGAAAAGTCAAGGACATGGAGGCACCTCACCGAATACTGGCACGCAGAAATGGAAATCGCCTGGGAAGGAAACGACGTCCTGATGGACATTGAGGAAAAGATGATCGAGTACATCGTTTCTGAAGTGGTTAAGAACAACGAGGAGGAGCTCAAGCTTCTCGGAAGGGACATCGACATCCTCAGGAACATCAAGGGGCCATTTGAGAGAATAAGGTATTCCGATCTCATCGAAAGAGCGAGAACTGAATTCGGCATGGACATCAAGTATGGCGATGACCTCGGCGCTGATGAGGAAAGGCAGATTATGAAGCATTATGAGAAGCCGATATTCGTCACGCATTTCCCTACGGCACTGAAACCATTCTATCACCGTCCTGATCCCGAGGATCCGGAAAGGGCGCTCTGCCACGATCTTCTTGCACCGGAAGGATACGGAGAGATCATAGGCGGTGGCGAGAGGATCTGGGAAATGGATGTTCTTGAGGAAAGGATGAAGGATTTCAATCTCAACATTGACGACTACTACTGGTACACCGATCTCAGGAAATACGGAAGCATTCCACATTCCGGGTTCGGACTCGGGCTTGACAGGCTTGCAATGTGGATAATGCACCTCGACAAGATCACAGACGCAATACCTTATCCGAGAACTATCAGGAGAACAAAGCCATAACACCAAATTTTCTTACATTTTTACAGGACAAGTGAATTATAAGGCCTTTTTCCAGCTACCCGATTCTTCTGCGAATTTCTTCATTTTTCCAATTCTTGTGATAAGTGCAGGATGTGAACCCCCTATGTAATTAATGGGAACATGGTTGAGGTACTGCGCCTTTATCAGCCCTATTGCAAGATCCTCGTAACTGGAGTATTTCAGTGCAAACCTGTCCGCCGCAGTCTCACCCTTCTTTGCCCTAATTGAACCTAACAAAGCAGCCACTATTGCGAGAGGAGCTACCAGAGGGATCGGGGAAGGCAATGAAACTCCTTCAGCCCACGTAAAATGTATATGGATATATCCGGCAAAATCAAGCCCAAGGAGAATGGAAATTATTGATGCAACAGTGAAAACAATGATCAATGGCAGGGTCTTCTTCAGTATGTGCCTGTACTTCAGATGCCCCATCTCATGAGCCAGCATCGCAACAATCTCATTTTCTGAGAGATTCTCGTAAAGGTAGTCTGTCATGCACATTTTCGGCCTGAAGAGGCCTACGCAGTATGCATTTGCAACCTTGAACCTCTTTCCATCAATCAGTCTTGGCTCGATCCTTTTCATTCCTTCTTCGTCTGTGATTTCATTCAATCTCTCTATAACGGTTCCAGACGGGAATGCTGTTGAACGTTTTCTCGCTTCAGTGATTTTAGGGCTCCACATCAGCAGCCACGCAGTGCTGATGAAAAAGAAAAGCAGTGATCATCGTGAACGCAGCGAACTTGAAGTAGGTCGGGGAAAAATTCGAATGAAGAAAATACTCGCTGAAATTCATGGATATCTCCTTGTACTTGCGATCTACACGGTAGAATCTGTTCAGGAGCAGAATTATCAAAACCCAGCAAAAGGCAACAGAGAGGATCATAAATGAATAATTATAGGGGAAAAAAGCCCAGGAAACCAGAAAAAAGAATGGCGAAAAGAACAGTATTATGAAATTCGGAAGGGCGAAGGAGGCTCTCCTGATCCTGCGAAGATATTCTCTTGACAGCGTTTCTTCTTCCCTGTGCGAAGACAAGTATTCATTCACAACAGTACTTTCCACAGGATTATATTTGTGAAAATATAATAAATTATTTGTTAAATCACACTGAAGATAAATGCTGAAATCACGGTTGTAAATTCAACTGGCAAAATTAATATTCCCGCTGCAAATCATATCATCCATGAACGAGGAAGAATTCCGCAGGAAGCTTGAAAATATGACTTTTGACGAGAAGGTGAGATTGTTTGTGGATCTCCAGAAATTTGAGCTTGACAAGGAACTCGAGGAAAGAGCTTCAAAGGTAAGCAAACAGGCAAACGAAGCCGTTGACAAGATGCTGTTAAACCTCTTCCGGAAACTGAAAGAATAAGCGCCGATTGCGGAATCAGTGCGAATCGGATCCGGACAGCCGGTTTTCTATTTTCTACTCGTAAAGCTGTAAATAATAGTACAGCATATCGGTATAATTGCGGCTTCGTATACCGCATGCTGCAAAATACAAGATCCTGAAATAAATTGATTCAGGAGGTGTCCTAAGTAAATCCATTCTTATCTGTAATGCATGGAGGAGATCCGGAACAAATTCCAGTATGGTTCATGAGGCAGGCTGGAAGATACCTTCCAGGATACAAGGAGATCAGGAAACAGCACACTATCAAGGAAATTTCCATGGATCCTGATCTTGTAAGCAGGATAACGCTGGAACCGGTTGATGCAATAGGCGTGGATGCAGCAATAATTTTCTCAGACATAATGCTGCCTGCAGAGAGCATGGGCTTCAACCTGGAATTCAGGGAAGGCGTTGGCCCTGTTATTTCAAATTCCGTAAGGGAGAACCCTGATCTCAGCGGAATATCACAGTTTGAAGAATCAGGATACAAGTACCCTCTGGCTGATGCCATAAGGAAAGTCAAGTCCGATGGAAAGGGGGTGCCACTGCTGGGATTCACCGGAGGGCCGCTGACAATTATGTCTTACCTTCTTAATGGGGGCCCGGACAGGAACCTGAATTACACAAAGTCTGTAATGATAAATGATGAAAGGAAATTCAGGCAGGTTCTTGATTTAGTAACGGACATGACCATAAAGTATGCGAAAATGCAGATAAATGCAGGTGTGGACGCTTTCCAGATATTTGACAGCTGGATTGGATCACTGTCGCCATACAGGTTCAGGTATTATCTTGAAAATTCAATATTTGAGATTGTTTCCGAATTAAGGGCAACAAATATTCCTCTCATATATTTCAGCACAGGATCTGCAGGCCTGTTCAATGACATGACAGATCTTGATGTCGATTTTCTCTCCGTGGACTGGAGAGTAAGGCTCAGCCATGTGCGGAAAATAACAGGCGGCAAGTACGGAATACAGGGAAACCTTGATCCCCAGATCGCTGCCCTCGGTTCGGGCGAATCAATAAAGGAAGCCTCAAGGATTCTGGAAGATATTGACTACACTCACGATTACGTTTTCAATCTGGGCCATGGTGTGCTACCGGAAACACAGCCGGAAACGCTCAGGAAACTTGTAGAACACGTTCATTCACAAAGGTGCTAAGATGACTAAGGCAGTTCTTTTAATGGCTTATGGCAGCCCCACAAAAATGGGCGATCTCATGACCTATCTGGAGGGAATCTATGAAGGGAAGCCGGTTCCACAGTATGCTATTGATGAAAACACCAGAAAGTACAGGATGGTTGACGGAGTATCGCCATCAAACTCCATAATCGATGCTGTTGTCGGGAAACTCAACGGAGTTCTTTCCAGTGACGGTGATTTCAGGGTTTATCTGGGAAACAAGCACTGGAACCCGTCACTTGATGATGCAATCTCCAGGATATCCCGGGACGGATGCGATGAGATAATTGCCATACCTCTGTTCCCTTTCCGCTCACATAATGTGGAGAAATCTTATCGTGATCCACTTGAAGAATCCTTAAGGAAACACGATTCTGACGTGAAAATCACTTTCATTAACGGACTGGAGGATGAGGAGCTTTTCTACAGCACCTGGGTGGAAATCCTGAGCAGGGTTGTTGTAGATCAGGATCAGGAAACACTTTTCGTTTTCTCTGCACACAGTCTCCCCCTGTTTACAAGAAACGAGGAGGAATACAGGGATTCATTCATGAACGCCTCAGGCAGGATTGCAGAAATGCTGGGAATAAGGAATTACATTGCGGCATTCCAGAGTCAGGGAAAATACGGTTCGAAATGGCTGGAGCCAAACATCTACACCGTAACCGAAAACATCAATCCCGGAATAAAGAAAGTAATCACAGTACCGATAGGATTCCTTTATGATCATCTCGAAATCCTGTACGATCTCGACACAGAATTCGGAGAAAAAGTGAAGGATCTTGGACTGGAGTACAGAAGGACAGATCTTCCTAACTGCTCCCCGACTTTTCTTCTTGCACTCAGGAACATAATACTGAAGAACGTTTCAAATAGTTCCTGAATTCCGGGGATGCAACGAACATTAATAATGTGTATATAATACACAAACCGTGAAATCACTTACAGTATTTGCGTATAATGTCCCTGATATCCTGAAGGAGATATCAAAGAAGGGAACGGACAGTGATATTGCAATTCACAGCAGGAAAGACGGAGACACAATCATGACATTCCTGGAGCCTATCCGGTATCCGGACAAGGTTTCATCACTCACGGATTCCATTTACCCTGCAGATATTGCAGTGGTTAACGGAAACGAGATAAACAGGGAATTCGGTGAGGTTGTTGTTGCACTTGACCTTATGAGGAAGAAGAAGTGCTATTTCGTTGTGGAGGATGACAGCAAGAGGGATACGATAAGGCAACTCCTCAACAATACCTCGATTCAGGAATACAAATTCTTTTCAGGATCACCGATGGAGCTTGTTGAACTTCTCAGGAACGAGCCTCAGGTGAGGCCGCAGGACGGTACACTTCTCGTGGTGGACCACTTCTTCAAGGTCAAGAGCGTAGGCACAGTAGCGCTGGCATTCGTCCTCAGGGGAACTGTCAGGAAACATCACAAGCTGCAGGCATCCCAGATAGACAAGGAAATCCAGGTAAGATCAATACAGATGCATGATGTCGATCAGGAAGAAGCCGGACCGGGTTCCAGGGTGGGCCTCGCCTTGAAGAACATAGATTCAGATGACATGGAGCGAGGCATGTTCTTTTCCGAGGCGCCTTTCAAATACGTCACGGAAATAAATGCAGAGATCATCCCCCACCGGGCTGTAAGGCAGCTTCCTGAGGGTGAATTCGAGGTATTTGTCAGTGACATGATGAGATACCAGAGAGGCACCTATTCAGAGGGGAAAATCATAATGGACAAGCCCCTGGTTGTTGTAGGGGACGAGCTTGTCCTGTCAAATCCGAATATCTCTCCAAGGATATTCGGAAAAATAAAGGTCAGCTGACCTTTTCCATCTTTTTCTTCAGGAATTCCCGGGTACCTATATCGTGCCTCATGCTGTATTTGCCATGAATGCTTCCCAGCTTGCTCTCCACTATGTCGGATGCTTCCGGTATTGAATCGGCTATTCCAATAAGTGCAAGTGATCTTGAAGAACTCATCTTTACCTTCTGCATGCTTCCGGATACCGCTGAATAGTATATCCTGAAGGCATCATTCTCAGATTCAGGATCAACTTCAAGTTCCCCCGGCATGGGGCTGATTCCGTAGCCATCAGGAACGATGTACTTGAGCACAGTCGCTTTCTTCATGTAGTTATGGGAAGTCTTCAGGTTTCCTCCGGCTATTCCGAACAGGACCTCGGTGAAGTCGTCCTCGAGCAGTGTTAGGACATTCATTCCTTCAGGGTCACCGAACCTTGAGTTAATCTCTATAATCTTTGCACCGTCAGGAGCCTGCATGAACTGGCCGTACATGACTCCCCTGAAGGGGTTTCCGTCTTCCCTCATGGTGTCCACAACTTTCTGAAGAATGCCCTTTGCCTGCTCCACTGTGGCCTTCTTAACAAATGGGCTGAGGCCGTCATGATCAGAAATAGAACCCATCCCTCCGGTGTTCGGGCCCTTGTCTCCTTCGAATGCCCTCTTGTAGTCCTGGACTATGGGCATTGGTGAGATATGCGCACCGTCGGAATAAACCTGCAACGAGAATTCCTCTCCTGTAACCTTCTTTTCAACAAGGACTTCCCCATTTCTCTTTATGACCTCATCGCCGTAGGAAATAGCCTCGTCCCTTGAGCCGATCTGCTCTCCCATGACCCTTACTCCCTTTCCTCCGGTAAGGCCTATGGGCTTAATCGCATACTCATCATCGGACTTCCTGACATAGCAGGCCATTTCTTCATAATCCTTGAAAATCCTGTAATCGATATTGCCGGGAATGTTATGTTCAAGAAGCAGGTTCCTCATGTACTCCTTTGAGGTCTCAATTCTCGCTGCACTCTGGTTCGGTGATGCAACAGCAATTCCCTTTGCTGTAAGTGAATCAACCAGTGGGGTGTCAAGCACCGGATCCGGGCTTACAAAAGCAATGTCGATATTCTTTTCAAGGGCATAGTTCAGGATCGTGCTGTGGTCGAGCTCATCGCCGATCCTGTAATCCCTGCTGTTCCTTATACTGGAAGGATTCTCATTCTTCATGAACGACTAAAGCTCACCGCCGGATCTTGTTATGCTTCTTGCGATGGCGTCTTCCCTTCCGCCTCCGCCTACCAGTAGTACCTTAATCATTATTTTCACCATTTCCAGGGCGTTCTATCAGGGATTCGAGTTTTTCCTTCTTTACATTGAAATAAGAGTAGAACTTCCTGCTTACCCTGTACAATTCTGTATTCCTGTATTTCTTGGATGATATTAACCGTTTTTTCTTCAGGTTATCAACAACTTCCCTGTATCTATCACCGAAGCTGTCGCTCAGATCTCCTTTCTTGCAGTCAGGATTTGCGGCAATGTAGCCAAGTATGTTCAGTTCCACTTTTGAGAACTCCCTTTCGGTGACAGGCATTACATCTTCCACGTACTGGTCTTTGAGCTGCATTTTGTACCTGAAACCGCTCCTCACTATGGCAAGTGCTGTTTCCCTCTTCCCGTACTCCTTTATGAGCTGCTTCATGGACCTGGTAATGTCATCCTTGTCGACCATGAGCATAATGGATATGTCAGAGACCGAAAGAGGATATTCAGTTGCATACAGAAGTGCCTCAATCCTAGATTTGAGATCCATTCAACCGTAATAATTTATATATCTATTAAAATCTTTTTTTAAAGGGGTGGGTGGAATAAATCTCACAGATTATGCGGCCCTGCATTTTCAGGTGTATCACTCGGACATTCGGGATAGCCAGGCAGGGTGGTTGCAACTGTTTATCCATATCTGATATTGTCATATCAAAATATTTTAATGTGACATAACGATTACCATTCAGGTAATAGAGGATGTCAGAAATCAAAAAGGAAGTAATTCCGGACTGGGCATTTGAATTCCACGGCCACAAATGCCCTTTTATGCCCATGGGGTACAGGGCAGGCAGGTATGCGCTGAAGCTTCTCGGACTGGAGAAGGAAAGAAACCATCAGACCTATGTTTTCTCGGAAATGAGCCAGGAGGACATGAACGGATGTTTCAATGATGGAATTCAGGCCTCCACAGGATCCACTTTCGGCAAGGGGCTCATTCAGCACCTGAATTACGGGAAGCTTGCGATGATCCTGTACAGGCCTGGAAATAAGGCGGTAAGGATACACGTAAAGGACACCTTCATAGACAGGCTTTTTCAGGAAGCTTCCGGCTTCTTTGAATTAAGAAGAAAGGGTGTTGAGCCTTCCAGCATATCAGGTGAACTGATAGATCCCGTAATTGATGACTGGATTGCCAATATGCAGGACGAGGATATTTTCGAATACAGTTTCATAGAGGATTTCAATTTCGTACCAAATAGGAAGAGCGGCATGAGGAAGAAATGCAGCAAATGCGGTGAATACACTTATGAGCCCGATCTGAAAGTTGCTGGCAGTGATTTGTTGTGCAGGCAGGACTATTATGGTATTTCACACGAATCGCCATTGAACAGGACGGAAAAGTAACGGAATGGAAAGCACTCTGCTGTATCCGCTGATTCTAATCCTTACCTACATTTTTTCAGCACTCTTTGCAACGGCAGGAGTTGGTGCAGCCAACACGCTCATCCCGGTCTATTACTCACTTGGCATTCCGTTCTCGATTGCAGCAGCTTCAGGCCTCCTGCTCAACATCTTCTCACTTTCAGCCGCCACAGCCAATCATACCAGGAATCACAACATAAACTGGAGGCTGGGAATTCCTCTACTGATCCCTGCGGTGATCATGGCCCCGGTGGGCGCAATGATTGGCATACACACGCCAAAGGAAATTCTGCTGATAATATTCTTCCTGTTTCTTTCCTATACGATTTACAACCTGTCAAGAACAAGAAAGGCCAGGCGCGAAGGTCTCATGAAGAATAAAGCAGGCCTGGCACTCGGGATGGCTGCAGGTGCCATGGCGGGCTTTCTCGGCGGGCTGATCGGCGTAGGGGGAGGACTGATAATCCTGCCTGTCCTGACGTTCATAGAAAGTGATTTCAGGAAGATCTCAGGAACAGCAGGCTTCGTGGCCCTGTTCATATCGGCCAGCGGTTTTCTCTCTTATCTGGCAATACTGAGGGGAATAAGTTACCTGATTTGGGCGGTAATCATAGCAGGCGGCATAGCGGGAGGATTTACCGGCTCTTACCTGGTAAACAGAATCAGGCCCAGGAATATACAGATCCTGATCATAGCAATCATAGCAGTTGTGGCAGCGAGGCTCCTTTATTCGATATTAGTGCCGTATTTCTAAATCACGGGATGTTTGAATGAAAGAAACAGGGAAAAGAATAATATGGGAAAAGGGAATGAAAAACGGAAACTGCCTGTCTGGCAGCGTGAACCTGTTTGCAATACAGGGCGGGCAAGTTCAGGAAATACTATAGTTGAATTTGGTGGTGAATCAGAATATCTGAACAGGAAGCGTGCAAAGTAAAGAAAATTTCAAGAATGGACATCAACGATTATGAGAACATAGAGAAGATCATGAAAGTTCTGGCAAACAAGACCTCTCTTGCAATAATTTCAGCCATTCTGAAACACGGTGAAGCATGTGCTTGTGAACTCGAACCCGCACTTGGAATCGGCCAGCCTCTTGTCACAACCTACCTGAGGAAACTCTATGTTGCCGATATTCTCGGGAAACGCGAGGAGTGGCGATTCACATATTATTTTATCAGGGACGAGTACAAAGAACTGCTCTCATATATTCTGGAACGATTATCACCAGAGAAAGAAGAACGTAACAGCACATAAAACCGGGACAATCCTGCCTTACACCTATAGTGGTGTGGTAGTCCGCGACGTTATTATGCACCACAAGGTTCTAAATTCAAAGAATATTTTTTATACATGGGAGAAATGAGGCGATTATGTCCAACGAACAGATGTTCGGTGAGGAATCTCATAAAATGATTGAGAAATACGATATTCAAGAGATTCCAGAAGAAGAAAGAGTCCAGAAAGAATCTTCATTATTCTACCTGTGGTTCGCCTCAAACCTTACCATTGGGGATTTTGCCCTGGGGTTTCTTCCTGCGATACTTGGGCTGAGCATCAACCTGACGATAATTGCGCTTCTTATTGGTAACATCCTGGGTGGCGCCCTGCTTGCACTGATGAGCGTAATGGGCCCAAAAAGCGGACTTCCACAAATGATGATCGGAAGAAGATCATTCGGCACAAGAGGCGGCTCCGTCATGTCCGTGCTGCAATGGGGGAACACTGCAGGCTGGCTCACAGTAAATCTCATACTCTCATCATTTGCACTCTCAATAGCGGCCGGGAACCTGTACTATGTGTTTTCAATCATAATTGTTGCAATAATTGTGGCCATGGTTGCATTTATCGGTCACCGGTTCATACACGCCTTCGAAAGAGGGATGTCAGTAGTTCTCGGAATACTGTTCGCTTTCGTCACATACACCGCTCTTTCAAAGCCGGATCTTATCTCGGCATATACTCCATCATACGTGATACCTGCTGTAGCAGGTTTCGGGGTGACGCTGGCGGCTTCATTCTCATACATAATGGCGTGGGGACCATACGCTGCCGGTTATTCCAGATACGTTTCATCAAGGAGGAGCACCGGCAAGGGATTTTGGAACACCTTCATAGGCGGGGGGTGCGCACCTTTTTTGCTTTTTATTGTCCGGATGGTTTTAGGGATAATATCTCAATAATCGGTGAGGAAACCTATAAATG
>OFHI01000137.1_pt1 | contig 15094 bp, 15 predicted proteins | sample 1522021 | NCBI WGS metagenome assembly OFHI01 (sample SAMEA2464839, study PRJEB22497) | soil metagenome | biome: Grassland; feature: Farmland; material: Clay | place: Australia | collected 2013-02-01 | depth 1.4 m | reverse complement strand
AAAGGTAGGGAGGGGCACTCCCGAAGTTACGCCTGTGGAGACTGGAGTCCAACTATCCTTCCGGATGGTTCAGCCGGTCAGGGAAGCAGGAAGCCCCGTCTGATAGGGCGGGGAGGATGTCACATATGGCAATCGCGCGCATTGACTTTAGGGGAAACATAACATCGAGAAATGCAAGAATCTACCAGGATATCTTTTCATACGTTGAAAACTCCAACAGAATCAAGGCTGTTCTGTTTGTCATCAACTCGGGTGGAGGCGATGCTTCGGCTTCAGAAATCCTGATGAGCAGTGTTAAGAAGGTGAGGGCAAGAAAACCCATATATTCTGTTGTTGAAGGTGTTGGTGCCTCCGGCGCATACTGGATGGCCAGCGCCTCAACCAAGGTTTATGCAATGAACACCGCAGTTATTGGTTCCATTGGCGTCATAGGAATATCGCCCAATGTTAAGGAATTGATGGAGAAGATAGGTGTCAAGGTTGAAGTCTTCAAGGTTGGGGAGTACAAGGACATGCTCATGCCCTTCAAGGATATTTCTGAGGATGCAAAAACCCGGTACATGGAAGTTCTCGAGCATTCCTACACAGTGTTCAGGGAATCGGTTGGAGAGAACCGGAAAATATCGTCAGAGGAACTTGAAAAGGTATCCACAGGCGAGATATTCTCCTCAGTAAAGAGCCTTGAACTTGGTCTCATAGACAAGATAGGAACATATGATGATGCCCTTAATGATGTTATAAAAACATACAATTTAAGACCAAGAGTAAAGAGCATAGGACCACACAGGTCCCTGTTTGAAAGAATGATAGGTTCCTCCACAGTACAGACACTGTTTGCAAGGTTCATGGGACTATGAAAACTTAGATAAGCTTCCGTTCAGTTTGGCACAGGCGGCTTCTTGACCAGAAGAAGTCGTCGTGGTGCCCATGTCTCACAAATTAGTCATTGCCGTTATTGTTCTGTCTGCACTGCTTGTTGCAGGATCGCTCCCACTTTCGGTGTCATCAGGGCAGGCAACCACCAAGACTCCCATAAAACACCTGGTCGTACTGATGATGGAGAACCATAGTTTCGACAATCTGTTCGGCACATATGGGCAGCTCTCGAACGGAACAGTGGCCCCGAACGTAACCATGCCCGTTAATCTCATCACCCATCCTGTGAAGCAGAACCTGACGGCGATCAGTACGGGCACATTCAGTACCGGTGATCCCGCGGAGGGATACAATAATTACCACACTGACTGGAACAATGGAAGCATGAACGGTTTCCTGAATGGCTCCGGACCTGTCTCACTAAATTACTACACCGTGTCACAGATGGGGCCTGAATGGTATCTTGCACACCAGTATGCCCTTGCAGACATGTATTTCAGCAGCATGTTGAGCGAGACTCTACCCAACAGGCTTTACAGCCTTGCCGGTTTCTCTCCTGTAAAATCAGATTTCTCAACCCCTCCCCCATTCATACCTTATGATCAGACTATCTTCAATGAAATGGACCATTACAATGTCAGCTGGAGCTACTACTTCCAGAACCCGGACCTTGGATTCTACCCACTGGACTTCATCTCCGGGATGACTTCACATTTCTCGAATCTGAAAACATGGGGATCATTCACCGGAGCGGTGCAGAACGGTACGCTCCCGAGCGTATCATGGGTGTCCCCCATTTCGGGACTGGCCTATGGATACAGCCAGCATCCTCCTGACAATGTTCTTGCTGGCGAGATATGGCTGTTCTACATGGTTCACCTCATTATGACAAGCAAGTACTGGAACAATACAGCCATAATGATCACCTATGACGAAGGCGGTGGTTTCTATGACCAGGTCGCGCCCCCAACCGTTAACGGCCACCAGTTGGGGTTCAGGGTCCCTTTCATCCTGATCTCGCCTTATGCCAAGGAGAATTACGTATCAAATACCGTGATGAGCCATACTTCCATACTTGGCTTCATAGACTACAACTGGAACATGCCCGCACTGAACCAGCTGGTGTTGCACTCCAACCTGCCCCTGGACATGTTCAATTTAGCCACCCCGTATTCAAACAATGAGGTAACACGGCCGCCACTGTCATTCAACTCCACTTTCAATGCATTCCTGCCTTCCCGCCCTGCAGACAGCACATCGCTTGCAGGCAATTTCCACAACGTATCGTACGTTTTCCCCGGAAAGCTGCAATACAATACTTCCACGCTGCCCTACAACTCCAATGGATCCAGCGTAATCAGCCTTTCCAACACTTCACAGGATGTCTATGTTACTCACAACTTTGGCTTCACGCCCTGGTATCTGAATCCGTACATAACGTTCCCCGCCGCCATAGCCGCGATCGCGGGGATCGGTTATGCCATTTACAGATACATCAAAAAGAGGCGAAGGATGAAAAAAGAAGAAAAATAGATCAGTACAGGTTCATCCGTACATGGACTCTGACGGTGGCTTCTCAGGCTTGTTGTAAGCCTTCCTGTACTGGCTCATGAGTTCCTGCAGCTGCTTGTGGAAATCTTTCACGCTCTGCTCCAGTATGGCCGTATCAATCTGCAGCCCGAATGCATCGTTGACGTTTTCGATCAGTGCAAGGACTGATCCGGGGTCCGGGATGTTGACTGAAGCAGGCGTGAGGAATGTGACACCTGAAAGTTTGTATGCAAGGCATTCATTCAAAAGTGCTCCGCCCATTCCCATGATAAGGGCAGACTGTGCGGCATCCAGGCCTTTCGCAGTGAACTCTTTCAGCTTGTCCTCATCTGCAACACAATATACGGAGTGCTCGGCAACGATTTGAGGAACCGGTGCACCCTCAAGGATGACAAAATCCTTCGGGTCCCTCTCCGCAATCCAGGACAGCAACGCAGACGAGATTTCGTACAACCCCTCGTCATCGATTGGCACTTCACAGATCACCACCATGATTGTGCCCGCCTTGTTTGAATAAATTCGAAATGGAGTTCTCAGTTTCTTTCCCACAAACACGGATATGGGGGGAATGTGGGGAGATTTTACATGCGCAATCTGGTGCATTCCCAGTCTCTCAATGATGTAGCTGGCAGCTATGAACCCGGTTAGAGTAGATCCAACAAATCCTCCGATTACAACAGGATTATGGAACTCAACCTTCTCGAGTTCTACCACTTTAGTTTCAAAAATGTCCATTCAAACCAATTCCTTAGCTAATTTAATTTACCCACTGTAATAACACTTTCCGTTAACATTAAAAAATCAGGTTTCGTTGAATTACGGGGAGCCCTGGGTCAGCATTTCATGTTCTGATTAGTGCAAGCGCACCTGTGCTTTGCCCCGTAAGCTCGTTGTAATTGCCCTGGCCTGCAAGGAGCACTCCTGAAACAGAACCTAATGAGGTGTGAGCCAGAAACTGGATCTGGCCATTGTGAAAAGATGCTGGCAGTTCCCAGGTCAGATTGGTGAAAGATGGATGATTGTTGCTCAAGTTCAGATAATAGAGCGCAGGATGCATTGTTCTCAAGTCGTGAGAGGCTTCGCCTCCCACCAGGTAACCTCCCTGAAAAGAGGTTATTCCATTTGCCCACTGCCTGAAGTAGACTGGAAGGGTGATATTTTCTGTTATTTTCTGGCCACTCACTATTTCAAGGCCAGCAGGAGAACCACCTCCAACCAGCCACTTGCCCTTATGGAAAACAGCAGAATACAGGCCGGAATTAGAGAAGGTTGATCTGTACAGCAAGTTATTGTAAGAACTGCCTGACAGGAACCCAAAAATCAGGTGGCCCCCAATTAGCCATGAAGAACCATTCCATTCAATCAACTGTATCCATGATTCATGTGGCGGAGTCCCGAGAGAACCGGTATAGTTTACGATCCCGCCATGATAATATCCAATAAGTGATGCTGCCCTGTCATTGTTCCCGCCAAATAGCCAGCCAGTCCCATTCCATGCATCAAACCATATTCCCCCGTTTTTGAAATAAGGCCCAAGCAGAGGAGTGAGGTTCACCACGTTTCCTTCGTTTATGGCTATTGCAGAACCTTCATCAGTGTTCCCGAATGAAATTTCACCAGTCAGAATCCATGATGTTCCATTCCATGCAGTTCCAAACACACTCCCGTCATGAAAATAGGTGTTCGCCAGCTCATCCATATTGTGGCCGGAAGTGCCAGGATTGAGGTCGTTTATTCCCATCAGGGCGGGTGTGCTAAAATCCGAAGGTTTGTGATATTGACCTGAACCGGATATCAGAATTGTGGTATTGTTCTCTCCAAAGGCCTGTATGGAACCGGGGGAGAATGTGGAACCAAGTGCTTTGGTCAAGTCCGTGATTTCAAGGCCTGAAAAAGCATGCTTACTGCCCCCGCCATTTCTGTACAACTCATAATATGCCATGGAAGCGATGACAATGGCAGCAATCAAAACCGCAGAAACCGCCTTTATCCTCATTGACTTGCCAGAGAAAGTATTCCGGGTATAGGCTATAAACTTTACCCGATATCAATCAGTAAGGAATATTAAGGTCACCCGGCTAGAAGATCAACAATGAACCAGACAGAGCCTGTGAGCCTTCAACTGAAAACCGGTGGAATCCCTGTTCCTCTTGCATTCATAACATCCGGCGGGAAAATCTACCTTGCATCGCAGATGAAGGGCTCCAGGTGGCCGTCCCTCGTTCTCAGAAGCGGATTGGCCACTATCCTGGCAGAAACCGGGGAATCCCGCTATGCAGCCACTCTTGTATCAAATAAGGTTGAAAAAGAGAAAATAATGGACATGTTTGTGAGCAAATACGGGGTTGCTAACACCGGAAAATGGTACGGAAAGAACTACAGGATGATCGAGCTGATCCCGGTGAAAGATGCACCGCCAGGCATAGTGCAGGAAAATTACTACAATTGGCTGGAATCCGAATTTGACTCGATTGCAGAAGAATACGATCAGCATATCTACGGAAACCTTGTCAATACTTTACTACGGGAAAGATCAGTGCAGCTTCTCCGTGAAACTTTCCCGCATGGTGAAAGGCTTCTCGAGATCGGTTGCGGAACTGGCACTGAAACACTTGAGATGTTGAGGGACGGACATGAGGTTGTGGCGGCAGACATTTCCCGGAACATGCTCATGAGACTACAGGCCAAAGCTGAGAAAGAGGGTCTGGGTACTTTGCTGAAAGTTGTAAAGATCAACGCCGAGAATGTGTCAGATCTGGTGCAGATTTTCGGAAAACACTCCTTCGGAGGGATATATTCAACTTACGGAGCCCTGAACTGCGTAGCAGACATAAGCAAAATTCCAGGGGCATTTCACGACCTTCTGAATGATAGTGGAAGCCTGGTTTTAGGCATTTATAATCGCCTGTGCCTGTCAGAGATCATGGGTTATGCCATGAAGCTGAAATTCAGGAACGCGATCTCAAGGCTGAAAAGCATGGCCCTTGAAGGTGATTCCAGATTCTGCATAGATGTATATGCGTACACCTGGATGGAAATAAGGAACCGGTTTCGTGAATATTTCACCATGGAAAATGCAGAAGGTGTTCCTGTATTCATCCCTCCGTCAAATTTTGTAGGTTATGTTGAGAAGTTTTCACGCAAGCTTGACCAGGTCAAAAGATTGGATGGCTGGTTCGGGAAGAGGTGGCCTTTCAATGTGCTGGGAGATCACTTTCTCGCCGTACTGAAACCCGTTGGCTAATTATGGCCCTCCGGAAGTTTTGCCATCAGCAGGGACATGTGTATCTCAGGTATCTCATAATTGAGGTCTTCAACCACTGTGTCACCCACAGGCCTTTTCCGCATCACTATTCCCCTTGATGACACAAGAAACAGGTACGATGCCCTCTTTGTATCCACACCCAGGCAGATTCCGTGGTTCGAAAACAGATACTTGATAGCGAAACGCTCGGAATATATCTTCAACCTTCATCACACCTCCTGCGAAATAGAGACCCTGAAATGATCACAAACCAGCATGGACTACCTGTCACTTCCCGCATCGGGAACGATACTCCATATGCTGTGCTTCACACCTTTCCGGAAATCCTTCTTTGCAATGATGAGAGAGACGAACTCAAATACTGCCGCGATTGGCAAAATGAACAGGTCCATCCTGAATCTCCTGAAATGCAGAAGCAGGATGCTGGCCATGGTCCCCAGAAGAGAAAAACCCATCAGGCTCATTGACGAATTCTCTCTTTTTTCCCCGGTGAATTGCAGGTGTCCGAAATTAACACGTATCCGCTGCATCATGAGTTTTTTCAGCGTTCCGGGAACCCTGTTGTTTATGACGATGTCCCTGGCATATTCTATTTTCCTGCCAGAGCTGAATGCCTGGTGGCAAAGAAATTCATCATCGTTTACAACATTCTCAAAATCTATTTTCTGTGCCCCCCTTATGGCTTGAAATTCCCCTCCACAAAAGAACATGCCCCCCTTTTCCATGAAATCCATGAACGTGTCGTGGAGATTCCACATTAACCTGCCAATCCTGCCTGCAACATTGCCTGGGCCGCCGGCTACGACCCTTGGAATTATCATGCCGGTATTCTCTTGGAACCGGGCCGTGATCTTTTCGAATATTGAAGGATCGAAACGAACATCTCCAGACACCAGGAAAGTTATGTCTGTATTGACCATTCGTATGGTTCTGTTGAATGACTCCGACTTTCCGAGCCTCCTTTCCTCCATGATGAACTCAAGCCTGCTATTGCCAGGCTTTTCAAATTCGTGAGGAATGGAAATATTGCCTCCGACGGCCAGGATAATCCTGTCCAGCTTTGTAGAATAAAGGTTGTCCGAAAGAAAATCAATATCATTTTGCGAGGAATAACTGAAAAAGATTCCGGAAGTTGAGGTCATGTTTCATCCCCTTCTGAAAGTTTCAAGCCATTGTACTTGTCTGAATCCAGATAGAAATGGTGTAACCCGATCCTTGGCCTGAATCCGCTGCCTGAATCTAATTTGACACACCTGTGGTTATTTCGCAACGAGTTGATGATCAGGTACGGACCCACAAAAATATAAGCCAGAAAATCCAGGAGGCCCGGACTCTTCTTAAAGGAATAATTTCTCTTTGAAGGAACCCCATGATATTCTGGATAATACTTTGAAACGAAGGGGCTGATAGACAGGAGTCCATCATAGTATTCGCCCCCATGCAATGGAACCACGTGGATTGCATCTGAGGCCACAACACGCTCAGCATCACCTGAAAACAGCTGGCCCGCATACTTCTCATCCATGGAAAGTGAAAGGCATATGTCATCCATGCGGAGTCTTCTTCTGGCAAGAAATGCACGGAGCAATACAAACCAGAGTTTTCCGCACCTGCAGATCAGGAAGATGTCAATGTCATCGTTTTCCTCCGGAGTGTAGGATACTGAACCTGAAACACCCGCAAACGCAAGATTCCTGTTTCCAAGATGCCTGAAAAACTCAGCAGCCCGGTTCAACTTGAATTCCCTGATTTTGCTACTCTCAACACCTTCCATCACAATTCCACTCCCGTTTAGAGGCGGTATGTCATCCTCACATGTTAGGGTCCTTAAATGAATTCCATGAATAGTATATAATCTTTAATAGTTCAGCCCACAAGCTTCAGGTTGAAGGGGGATTCCCCGAAGTGAAGAATTCATGGCGGACCAGTTTGAAGGCCATGTAAGCGAATAATATCGTTGAGCACAGGCCAATTACGGCTCTTGTTGCACCCGAGCCCAGGAAATAAACCTTCAATGCCTCCAGCTGGCCCACCATGCTGCCCGAGTAATGCCATGATATTTGCGGATTCATGAAGTAGGTATAACTATATGTCAGGATCATGAAAACGAGACCCAGCAACGACAGGTTCCGTGCCCACTTCTCCCTGCTTGTGATCACCATCAGGGGTATGACCCAGATCAGGTATTGCGGGTTGACAAAATTGTAAGAGAGGAAGAACAGCATGAACATCAGTATGGCATAGTCTTCAATCCTGACCTTTTTCATCACCGAAACCACGGTCAGAACAAGGTATGCAGGCACGAAGAAATACAGGAAAAGCGAGGGAAAGCTTTTGATGCCGAGATATGGGAGCATGACCTGCCAAGTGAGTCCGTTGCTGACAAAAATGCCGGCAAAAGTGGGAATGCTCCTGGCAAAGAGCAGGCCATATACCGAAGAAGTTATTCCACCGGTGAATTCATAAATGGCAATGACCAGAAACAGAACCGGCAAAACACCTGCCGATGTTCTCACTTTGTTCTTCGAAGTCAATACAAAGAATGGGATAAGCAGCGCAGGGAAAATCTTGAAAGCCGCACCTATTGAAGCAAACAAGACTGCCCTGCCTGAATAACCTGACCTGTATGACAGGAGAGCCTGAAGCATGAATGCCACAGCGAGAATGTCCAGCTGCCCCCACAGTACTGCAACTATTACCACCAGGGGGTTTATCAGCCAAAGTTTCTGGTTGTAAGATCCTGAAAGTTTCTTCAGAACATGGTGAGTCCAGAAGAAGGCCGCCACCATGGGAATCTTCAGGAGAAAATAAAGTACTATGAGATTGAAGCCTGCAAGGCTCCTCCAGGCACCATATGGTTGCCCGTATTCCGTTCCAATGAAATTAAGGGTGGTGTTTGACACTCCGGGAAATCCATGAAACAGCAAGTATAGCTTATCAACAAGATAGCTCCACGGTATGTATCCCGGAGGATATGTCCATTGCAGGCCAGGCAGAAGATTGGCGGAAGGGATATAGGGACTCGTACCGAATATGACCCTGAAACCTGATGATAAAAGGAAATACATATCATATCTCTGGCCATAAAAAACGCTGAGGAAAAGATAAACGGGAATCAGGAGCCATGTTCGTGACAAACTGAATTTCTGAAGTAAGAAGAATGCACAGATCAGGCCAATACCCAGATAGAGCAGACCTTCTGCTAACAGGTTGAGATAGGTGCCGGTAACAGTTATGGGCACCTGGATTGTATTGTTATTCACCTGTACATCCAGCACTCCACCGTTGCCCGAGTTGTCGGGAGGCAGGCTTACATAAGTGGTAAAAAACGGGCGGGGTGTAAAACTGTAATTTCCCGCTTCGCTCAAATGGCCGTTGCCTGAGAAGAGGATATCCACGTGCGAAAAATTATCCTGGCCCTGGATGGTAACCTCGATCTTTACATTTGATGGTACCGGACCCATGCCGTATATGTGCACGGGCGAAACACCAACCTCAACATTGTTTGATTTCTGGCTGTAAATGTTATCCTGCTGCCCGTTCAATGAGTAGACGGATGATGTGACCACGCATGCTATACCCATTATCAAAATGGCATACAGTATCCTCTTTTTCATGGGTGTTGTCCGGACGCCGTTTTTTCCCAAGTGCTACCACTTATGATTTAACAGGCCTTGGGGTCTTCCTCAGGTAAAACAGGGCTACCAGGAAATTGATGACATACAGGGCAAGAAGAATATCATAAAGGCCGGGGATATAATTCATGTTGCCCTGGTATCTTGTTACTCCAAACAGGTATGCGGCAAACGCCTGAATGGTGTTGAAACCTACGGAACTGTAAGTAAGGGTGTCAGCGAGCAGGAACACCACCATAATGATGGAAACTGAAAGAGATGTCAGTATCACTCTTCTGCCAGGCTTCAGGATCAGAATGAACGCCCCTATGAGATCAATTATCCCGGTTGCCATCAGGCCGAACCAGTGGTAAAAATATGGTTTAACACTCCCAAAATCGGTTTGAAGGTTCCTGTCGGTGTACAGCATCACTGCAATGACAATGAATGATAAAGCGTACAGAAGCGCCATATACCTGGTTCCATAGTTTTCATTTTTGCTCATTTAGTACAATAAATATTCACTGTCAACTATTTATATTTAACTAATTTACAAAGATTACTAATTTAGAATGAATCGACAATGTCATGGAATCTGGAAATTTTAGAAATTCGGAAAAGGTCAGATTTATGGCATGATTCCCGGAATCTGTGAGGATTTTTCCGTGAAAAACGAGAACGAGCAGAGAAATGACGCTTTCAAAGAGGAATATCGGACAAATTCCCAGATGTTTCGGCAAGTAAGTGATAAAACATTTTTTAGGTATTATTGATCACCTATACATAAATGACTCTAGAGAACCAGGATAAAATGACGCTTACAGAAACCGCGTATAAGTACATATTTGACGGCATCTTAGGTGGAAGATACAGGGCCGGGCAGTCGATCAGCCCGGACAATATTGTCAAGGCCCTGAACATGAGCAAGACCCCTGTGAGAGAAGCCCTGGTTCAGCTCGAAGTGGAAGGCCTTGTTTTCAGAAACGGGAGATACTACAATGTCATTTTTCTGGATGAAAACGAGGTTCTGGAACTTTATGAGATAAGAGGAATACTGGAATCGGAAGCAACTTTTCTTGCAACAAAGAAACTGACGCCCGAGCTCCTGAGTGACCTGAAGAATACACTTGAAATGATCAAGAGACTGAACCAGATGAAGGATCCTGAACCTATCAAGCTCGCCAACCTCAACGGAAAGTTTCATTCCATAATTGCAGCCGGTAGCGGCAACAGATACATTTCCGAGTACACTGCACAGATCAGGCTGAAATTGAAGGTTATCAGAACCGCACTTTTCAGCAGCAGCGACAGGCGTATGAGTGAGATAAAGGAACATGAGGCAGTCCTGAAGGCCATGGAAGCTGGAAATGCCCAGGAGGCAAAGGACAGGATGAAATCTCACGTAAATGAAGTTATAGAATACCTCAGGACGAACGTCCTCAACAGGATTTACTGAGGCAAAACCTCTTCATTTTTTGGATAAAATATGAAATTTTTTGCAGCGATTGTTCCACCGGTACAGTTTTCCATGATGGTATCCGATTTCCAGAAAAGATATCCTGAGAACAGGCAGCCAGGGATTGTTGAACCGCACATCACTGTCAAGACCCCGGATGGTTTGACAGGTGACCTTTCATGGCTTGCCCCCTTGAGGGAAGAGTGCCGTAAGGTCCAGTCTTTCGAGGTAAGCATACTTCAACCGGAAACCTTCGACACATCCGTCCTATACCTTGGAATAGAGTCCGGTAAGATAACAGATCTGCACAGGTCTCTTGTGGAATGTGTCAAGCCAACTCCTGCGGAAATCAGGGAGAATTTTGAACTCGAACGGTACGAGCCCCACCTCACTCTCGCCATTTCCGATGATTTGATGACACCCGATCTTCTGGAAAAGATCAAAAAGGAAGCGGAATCAGAGTTCACTGGTGTTTTCAGATTCAATGCCATGTTTGCCAGGATTTTCAGGGAGAATCCCGACGGCAGCTATATCCAGTACGAGGATATCCCGTTTGGAACAGCACCTCCTTCCGCTCCGTGAAAGCAGCTTCAATCATAGCGTTTTGCCAGAGAGTAGGCTATGGCAAATGGAACAAGGATCCATGCTATGCCCGCGATTATCAACGTCCATTCTGTTACTCCATACGCTGCGGGGTTGACCGTTACTGTTGACAGGAACCCGACATGGTTCGTAAAGTAGAACTGGACAAGGCTGCCATATCCAGCAGGGCTCGCATATCCAAAAGCAACGTTTCCATAGATGTATGCTGAACTTACCCTTGACACCCCAAATCCACCCAGTACGGCTGCGGGTATGATGAGCCAGAAGATGTCCATGACAATGAACAATGAGATGGCAATCCCCAGGAGGAATCCCTGGGAACGAACAAGGTGAGACGCCATGTACATGAGTGCCAGGAATGCCAATCCTTCAACAATATAGGTCCAGATAAAGAATAACGAGAAATACAGGCTCAGGTCCATGCCAAAGAAGTGCCTGATCATGAGATCACCGATTATTGTGGACACAACCACTGAGAATGCTATGGAAACAGAATTGGCAAGAAATCTCGACGTGATTATTCCCTGACGGGTGACAGGACGTTTCATGACAGATTCAAGAACGCCGGTTGCACGATCCTTCCCGTAGGTAAGGTATGCGGTGAAGATCCCGAGGATCGGCACGAGCAACCCGAGTGTTGTGCCTATTCCGGTCAATACAAGATTCTGCAGCATTGTTTGCGTTATGGGCATATAAACGGAGGCTCTTCCTAAGAAATATGCAATATTTCCAGACGGGTGCACATACCCGCCGCTTGAGTCGATCAGGGCAATTGCAAATGTCCTGTTCAGCAGATCTGGAGGGACGTGGGGGAAAACGGTCACAATGGAGAAATCAGACAGGTTCGCCTCATAAGTTGCATTGGATATGAGATAAGAGCTGGTTTCACCAAGGGAATATGTTCCAACGTAAGCAGTCACCTGGGGTGACAGGCTGCCGTTCGGGCCAACGTATAGCACCTGGAACCCTATGTTTGAATTATTTTCCCTGCTGATGATGCCGGAAGATATGCTGTAGCCTGTGTAAGGAAGGAGAGGTGAGATGTTGATCGTAACTTTTGGAGACGAGAAGGAAGTTCCAAACACCGTGTAACTGTAGTTCAGGGATACAGCAGTGTTGTTCGTTGCATCATAGGGCAGTGTCACATTGGCGAAACCGGAGGCCCCGGAAACAGAAGAATAAGTGATTCCCTGATCATTGTAGTTCACGTTGAGATCACTGTATGGCTGGCCGTATGGATCAAACGCATAGGTGACAATTGTGGCATTACCGCCTGAAAGATAATAACCATAAGTCACTGCAGGTGTCCTCGATGCGAGCGGAGTCGTATTGAAGTTAACGGCCGATTCATAGGACAACAGTGTGGAAAGGCCTATGATCGCCACAATGAGCAGTATGACAAACTTGCTGGTGAGTGTCCTTCTTACCTCATAGGTGAAAGGTTTCAAAGCTTATCACCCACTATGGTGAAGAAATACTCTTCCAGGCTCTCTCCTGCTGTTTGAATGCTCCTCAGGCGATATCCATTCTTCACAAGCGCCGATGATATTTCCGGATACTGTTCCCTCGTCACATTGAGATCCTTGAGAACAATGTCGTTTCCGGTCACTTTTACATCCCCATATTTGCCAAGCAATCCCTGAAGTTCACCATCCGGGTTGTCTATGCTGATGTAAATGGTCTCCTTCCCAAGGTTCCTGATCTCATCCTTTGTTAGTGTCTTCACAAGCTTGCCATGGCTGATTATGGCAACCCTGTCGGCGATGTTCTGGACCTCGGTGAGAATGTGTGATGACAGGAGGATTGCCTTGCCTTTTGCTTTCAGGCCTTTTAACATGCTTCTCACAAAAACCACCCCTTCCGGATCCAGTCCGTTGAAGGTTTCATCAAACAATATGTTCTGTGGATCCCCGATTAGAGATTCTGCTATGGAAAACCTCTTCTTCATTCCCTGGGAGTAACCGCTAAGTTTTCTCCCCAGGTAGGGTGTCAGCCCCACTGTGTCGAGGCTCGATCTTATGAGCGTTTCGGCATCGGGTCCCGTGATCCCGTAGAACCCGGCAAAATATTTCATGAGCGTGAGCGGCCTTGCATTGGGTTCAAAATTTGGAAACTCGGGAACCCAGCCTATTCTCCTGGAAGCCTCAAGTTTCTGTGAGACAATGTCAAAGCCGTCAATCCTGATGGATCCCCTGGTTGGCAAAATGATCCCGCAGGCCATCCTGATCGTGGTTGTTTTTCCCGCCCCGTTGAGTCCAACGAGGCCAAGGATTTCTCCATCCTTTATGTCAAGCGTAACGTCCTCTACAGCCAGAGGCTGTTTTGGCGAGTAAGACTTGGAAACACCTTTTATTTCAATCATAATGGCTCTCGCCGGGATTGAGGGTCACTCAAACTGGAGGCTTAAAAAATATCTGAAAATGGGTAATAAGTTTATCCCTTTGAGCGAGAAGACCCCTCCCTTTCCAGTAGATCAAAAATTTATTGATTTGTCAGACAATTGTGTGACATGGACCTATCAGGGTTAATGAAAAGTACCATGCCACACAGCAGGCTTAGCCTCCTGATGAACTTAAGATTTTCCGGATCGCTTAAGTCTACCATGGGTTTTGGCAATGCATCGAGTGAAGACTTCACCATGCGTACAATCATGCTTGCATCCATGACCAACAGCTATGTTGAAGGATCGGCAAAACTCATCGGGGCATGTGGACAGACCGTAAGGAATCATCTCGCAGACAAGGATCCGGAGAATCTGCTTAGGATCAATGGAGATTTAATTGCCACTGCGAGAGACATGGGACTGCTCAGGAAACCCATGATCGTAGCCATGGACTGGCATGACGAGATGTATTACGGTGACAGGAAGGCAGAGGGCATAATAGGAACGAAAAACAGGGCGGGAACAAACTATGCCTATGAATATGCAACAGCATCCGCGGTGATCAGGGGCGAAAGATTTGTTGTCGCAGTCATTCCCATAAGGGAAAGAACCATACTGGGCATGGTTGCAGCACTCACCTCCAGTGTGGAATCACTGGGAATAAGGATCAGGGTGCTCCTTCTCGACGGTGGATTCTACTCCATCGACCTGATAAATTACCTGAATGCAGGAAAGATCAGCTTTGTCATCCATGCACCAAAGCTGAAAAAGGAGTGCGGGAACAATGAAGTGGACATGGAATATTCAACGAAATCACACCGCAGGAGAAAGAAGGAACAGGCATCCTTCCGGGTGGTGTCAATATACGGTCACAGCAGGAAGGGCAGGATGCTGTACATATTCGCAACGAACATGCAAGTTCAGCCGAAATACCTGTTGAAGCTGCACAGGAAGAGGTGGGGCATAGAGACAGGATACAGGATGATACGGAGATTCCTTGCTAGGACCACTTCCAAGAGACTCAGCGTCAGGCTGCTCTATTTCTATCTTGCAATGCTTCTTTACAACATATGGGTAATGATGAACATAGGATCAAGTGTGAGGATAATAGCGGATGGCCTCAAGGTTCTCATTGCATCTTCCCTTGTAGTGCAGAATCCATTCATGATGAATATTGCTCCCTGTAATGGCGGTTCAGGAGGTGATTTTTGATCTACTGGAAAGGGAGGGAATGAAAGCGAACGAAAAATTATTAAACAATAATAACATCTAATAATTAATGTTCAGGACTATTAAGCTCAAGCTTCCCTATGACCCTCCCCTACTTGAAACGGGAAGACAGTTCA
>OFHI01000134.1_pt1 | contig 15410 bp, 15 predicted proteins | sample 1522021 | NCBI WGS metagenome assembly OFHI01 (sample SAMEA2464839, study PRJEB22497) | soil metagenome | biome: Grassland; feature: Farmland; material: Clay | place: Australia | collected 2013-02-01 | depth 1.4 m | reverse complement strand
TCGAGACGAAGGGCAGCAAATCTCGGGTACGATCTCACAGATCAAGCCATCATACTGCTGCCACTCCGACTCTCACACTATCATCGTCATGATAGCGTGGACAAAAGAGCTTTTTTCATTGACATCTCGGGTCAACAAACGTACACCAGTAACAGACCGTGTGTAGCCGAAGCTGCAAACGCTTACAATGCTACAATCTGATCAGTCAAACACTTAAACGGATCATATGTATCATATTATACTGGCCCTACCAGTCCTGCAACCAACAAGACTTGTAGCATTTTGAGGGCAAACAACCAGAATGGAAACACTATACAACCGACTTGGGGAACGTTACCAATTATAAATACAATTTGCCCATTCAACGGTATTCCACACCGATTGTAAACAACAAATATGGGGCTATTTTTGGAATGTGGGAAACGACCCATGGGAACGCGGTGAACCTTGCGAATGATGGGCAGAATACACGATCAAACACTGTACCTACTTTCAAGCAATGGTTCGGTTCTCGCTACTGACCCTATACCCACTACTTCCCACACTTACACTATTGAAGGCGGCGAGCAGAGTTTCATTTTGACATCTTCGAGGAATTTGACAGGGTTTGGAAACAACATAAGTTATCTTCAGTTCAATATGTCCTCTAACATCCCATCATTAAATGGGGTTATAAACCCAACATTCAAATCTTCCAGTCTGCCAACTGGCAATCTTACTACTGCTGGGCTTCCGGCATACTACAAGAACGTTAATGTCTCACGTAACACCAGCTTCGCACTTCCAAATTGCCAATAATTTATGATTTTTCTCTTAACAACCTCACCCAACTATATCTGAATTATCCCTATGATAGTTGGGAGTATTCACTCGATGGAAGTTCATACATCGTCAAGAAAAATAGATCATAGCATAATTTTTCAAAATCTGTCGCAGTGGCAATTAATGCGCCAATCTCTGGCATTTCTACTAAGGAAGTCTCAAACAATAACCCAACCATATCCAGACTGCACGAATCCTATACTCCGGGTAATTTCAACATAACATCGGAATACAGCATTCACCTTACTACACAAAATCCAAACAGCAGCAGTGGGAAAAATCAATTCAAAGAACATCGTTTCCATCTCACTTCCTTGGTATTTCACCCAGTTCGGCTTTAAAACAGTACCGTCGGGTGGCTTTATAGGGGATATGAAGTGGTTCTTCAGTTCTGCCAGCGGATTGATCAGTTTCGGCATTCTGGGCTCGCTGGTAGCGTTCTACTATCTGTACAGGATTCAGCGGGACATTCGCAAGAAACTACTGCACTTTGAAGTTTTATTCAAATCTCCCTCCCAGCGCTTCTCGATTACCGAGGATATACCTGCCGGAGGTCTGCGGGATTAAATGACCGGATTATCTTAGTATAGAAACTCTTTTCTTGAGTTTGCCAGAGAATCCTACAATAATTCCGCCAAACACACCTATTATCGCTCCAAGCATCTCGTATTCTTGCACTACATATTCAGGGAGGCGTAGCCTTAGAACAGCCGCATCGGTCGGTGGCGTGGGATTTGTAACTGCTACGACAATAAGGAAAGATGCAATAATTATCAGTATTGCCCTTATTGGAATGAACATTGTAAGACTCCGGCTTAGGACTTGGTAATACGAATCTTCCCCAGTCACGCTTTATTCAGCAACTCATTGCAGATAGGCATTCTTGTTTGATGTTATTGTGATTCCCTGGGCTCTCCCAAAGGAGTAAAATGTGAGGCGATCTCAGGCTAAGATATGCATTCCTTGGCAATATTCATGTATGTACAATTGTTAATACGATCAAATGGTTAGACGCATTCCTCTAAAAGACATGCTGAACAGGAATCACCCCTTATCTCCTCTCTCAGATCGCGTGCTCATAACGCTTGCAATATTCGTGATGAGCATTATAGTGGCCACCCTTGTGGTGAAGGTCGCTGAGGGCTGGACTCTTGTGAACTCCTTCTACTACATTGCTATGATCACAACCACGAATGGGGCACCATTCCCCCCAACCGACCCGGGAGTGGTAATATTCACCTCGCTTTGGGCCTATTTTTCATTCATCCTTCTGGCCACGCTTGTGGTTAACGCATTCGGGCCTCTCATAGGGTATCTGATAAATGAGGGGATTACTTACATCAAGAAGGCTGAAGAGGTTTTTGAGCATCCTCACGGAAAATAGGTTGTTTAGTCTATACACTCTCCGGAAGCCACTAAATACCAGAACTGCATCGTACTATCCTAAATGAGGAAAAGAGAAAGGGTTGGTGTAATTGATACCCATACTGAGGGAGAGCCAACTAGGATACTGATAAGAGATAAACTGCCGGAAGGCTGTAGCAACGCGGTTGAAGCAAGGGAGCATTTCAGGATGAATGAAGATTACATTAGAACGGCAATACTTCAGGAACCAAGGGGACACATGGACCAGTTCGGCTCTGTCGTTTACCCTTCGAATGACGATGAAACTGATTTCACGCTGTTTTTCACAACCACTACTGGTTATCTGGACATGTGCGCCCATGCCACAATTGGTACAACCACGGCGCTTGTGTTCAAAGGGCTGATAGAAGCAGACGAGTCTGTGCGAAAGGTGAGGTACGATACTCCTGCGGGAAAAGTGGAAGTTGAAGTGAGCATAGTGGATGGAGATGCAGAATCTGTTACTCTTAGGAACGTCCCTTCTTTCAGCATGGGCAAGAAGAAAGTGTATGTAGATGCTCCAGTAGGCGGAAACATTTGTGTGGACCTGGCGTTCGGCGGAAACTTCTATGCCATAGTCGACTCCAGCGAATTGGATCTTGAAGTTGAAGAGTCCAGCATCGAGCCGCTCAGAAAAGCAGGATCTGCAATAAGCAAGGCTGTGCATGAGCAGATTAACCCGAAGCACCCTGAAAACCCCGATATAAGCCCGGTGCCGCTTACCATGATCACGGGCAAGCCCCTTCTCTCAAATGATCATTACAGGAACATCGTAGTGTTTCCAAGTGGAAGCTTTGACAGATCGCCATGCGGAACCGGCACATCAGCCAGATCTGCAGTTCTTTTCCGCGACGGCGCCCTAGGGATGGGGGAATCATTCGTTCATGAATCTATCACGAACACAACATTCAAATGCAGAATCGTTGGCAAAACGAAGGTTGGAAAATATGGTTCAGTTATTCCGGAAGTGACGGGAAGGGCATGGGTAACACAGCTTTCTGAAATTGTAATTGATGAGAGCGACCCTCTAAAGCACGGGTTTCTCATCGGAAAATAATGACAGGTTTGCTTTCACACCAACGCTGCCCCTTCTGCCAAGGACCTTAGCTTTTTAACCGCCACCTGGTATGTTATATTGTCCTGCCATGAGAAGGTCTCAAACCCGCAATCTGTGCCTCCAAGAACTCTTTCGGGCCCGATCTCATCAATCTCGGCAAGTGATTTGAGTTTTAGGGCAACTGCCTCGGGAGACTCTACAAATGGCGTTTTGACATCAATTACTCCTGCAGCTATGTTGAGTTGTTTGGGCCACCCATGTTCCCTGGCATAATTCCTTATTATCAGCGGATCACCGGCATGCCTGGGGTTTGCCATTTCTCCAACTAAAGTGCCGGCCTTGAGTTTCACGAGCTCAGGCAGTATATTCCCGTAGTGCGGATCGATTGTATGTGCACCTGAATAATTGCCGTAGCAGTAGTGCACCCTTACCCTGTCCTGAGGCAGGCCCGCTATAGCTTCATTTATGGCTTCCACGTGATATGGCAATGCATCGTTGAACTCAAATCCCCATGGGTCCTTGAAAATTGAGCCAACACCGATATCAGGGGCATCAATCTGAAGGTCAACACCATCAACTGAGAGTATAGCCCTGTATTCCTTTGCGAGTTCCTTGGACAGGTCAAACAGAAACTCGTTGTGGTCCTTGTATACTCCCTTTCCTGTGTAGAATAGTGTGAGTATTCCAGGCGAGGGGGCATTCAGGAAGATCCTCTCAGCACCCTCTTCCTTTGCCAGCTTGACAAAGTCCTCAGCCTCTTTCTTCGCAAGCTTTTCCCCTGTGTACTGGAGCTTGTCCTCTATCTTGTCAAAGGCAAAGGGCGATCCGCCTGCGAATGCCTGGGCGAGTGGAGGGTTTGATTCCTGGAGCTCGTTGAAGAAATCGTCTCCTATCTGGGATATTATCTTCTCAGTCTTCGAAAATCCACTGAACCTGTTTGGAATGTAGGTGGTGTACCCTGACTTCCTCTGTTCCCCGTTGCTTATCCATGTGAGCCCCCTTTCTATGCCTCCCGGATGGAGTTGGTCCCTAATCGCTCTCCTCTCTGCCTTTTCAATAATCTCTCTGTGTTCGTCACTGATTTCCCCCGTTGGGGATTTCTTAAGGAGCTCCTCTATTTCAGGCGTTCTAAAATAGCTTCCAGTCATCGTGGTCCTAATTGTCATGCCTTAAACATGTGGATGTGGCATTTAGAAAGTTTTGATAAATATATTATTGAGGGTAATACCTCCCAATGGGTTATTGCCCAAAGTGAGAATGATAACTGTTTCGATCAGAAGGTTACCGGGAGGCTCTTTACGCCATACACCACAATTCCACCTATCGGTTCAAGTCTGGCATCCTTGTCAATTATCGGCCTTCCGATGGAGTTGAACAGGACCTCCAGTGCGATCTTTGCCTCCAATCTTGCGAGTGGCGCGCCCAGGCAAAAGTGAATGCCCTCACCGAAGGCTATGTGCCTGTTCGGTGACCTTTCCGGATCAAAGGTCTCCGGCTCATTGAATTCAGACGGATCATGGTTCGCAGACCCAATCCAGGCAATCAATGGCTGGCCTTTCTTCAATTTATGCCCGCCTATTTCAGTATCTTTAGCGCAGGTCCGGAACATTGACTGGACAGGCGATCTGTATCTGAGAACCTCTTCTATTGCTGATGGGATGAGATCCGGATTTTCCAGGACTTTCCCGTAGTCTGCAGGATTCCTGTCAAGTGTGAGAATCGCATTGGTTATCAGGTTCGTTGTTGTCTCATTCCCTGCTACCAGCAGCAAAACACTGAATCCCAGAAGATCGAAGTGGGACAGTTTCTCGCCATCCACTTCGGCCTCTATCAGTGAGCTTATCAGATCATTTCCAGGCTCCTTCCGTTTCTGCTCAATGATTTCGTTGAAATACATCCCCATTGCAATCTGGGGCTCTGAATATCCACCACCTTCGTCTGAGAAATTGTCCCTTGCACCAGAGACAAGCTGATCCGACCATTTCTTGAATTTACCCCTGTCTTCAGGCGGTATTCCAAGCAATTCAGCTATAACAATTACTGGAAGCTGCCCCGAATAGTCGTTTACAAGATCAAACTTTCCGCCTTCCCTGAACCCGGAAATCAGCTCCTCTGCTACTTCTCTGATTCTCGGGGCAAGCTCGTTGACTCTTTTGGGCGTGAAAGCCTTTGAAACCAGGGACCTGAGTTTGGTGTGCCTGGGAGGATCTGAGCTTATGAGGCTGGCACCTATGGGATTCTCTTCAGATCCGCCCCTTCCCTCAGCTGAGGAGAAATAGGAATAATCTGAAAGCACCCTCTTTACGTCAGGGTATCTGAAAACATGCCAGAATCCGCTCTTGTCATCATAAAAGACAGGATTTTTCTCCCTCATCATTTCATACCATGGGAATGGATTCAGTGCGTCTCTAGTGATTTTCTCCATTATACAATTAGTAAATTCACCCGCAAATACTTAACTGAATGTGCAAGACCCTGAGGGCTTAACCTGTAAGCTGTTGCTGTTAAGAATCAGTTACTAGTAGATTAATCGAGAAAAAATGAACAAACTGAAAGGAAAGGTCGCGATAGTTACAGGAGGGGCTTCCGGGATAGGGCGTGCCACAGCCGTACTTTTTTCAGGCGAAGGCTCAACTGTCGTTATCGCTGACTTGAAGGACGATGGGGGTTCAAGGGTTGCTGAAGAAATAGGAAAGAATGGTGGAAAGGCCATTTTTGTCCATGTGGATGTATCTGAATCAGATCAGGTCAAGCAACTGGTAGAAAAGGCAGTCAAGGAGTTCGGCAGGCTCGACGTGATGTTTAACAATGCAGGAATAGAGGGGCCTGTCAAAAGAACAGAGGATTACCCGGTGGACACTTTTGACAAAGTTATATCAGTAAACATGAAAAGCGTATTTTATGGAATAAAACACTCTGTTGGTGAAATGAGGAAAGCTGGTGGCGGCTCAATAATCAATACCGCGTCCATAGCCGGGCTTGTAGGATTCACGAACATGTGCGCCTATACCGCTTCCAAGGGAGGGGTGATACAGCTCACTAAAACCGCTGCCCTTGAATACGCCAGTGACAGGATCAGGGTGAATGCGATTGCTCCTGGGGTGATAAGCACACCTATGGTTGAACGCGCAGCAGAAGCTGATCCGGAAATGATGGAGGGTATTAAGAAAGCGCATCCGCTTGGGAGGATGGGCACCCCGGACGAAATAGCAAAGGCAGCACTGTATCTCGCTTCAGAAGATTCATCTTTTGTAACAGGAACAGTACTGACCGTGGATGGCGGGTACGTAGCACAGTAATACCTGAAGATTGGGAGTCGGGACCGGAAAATTATCTGGCCCGAACCTGCAAATTTCGTACCCTTGGCTCAAGTAGTGTCCAGAGCCAGTCTACAAATTCCCTCATATTCTTTGTCTGAATGTACACCTCTCCAGGGCCTGTAACGTGGGTTACAAACCCTTCGCCGCTCAGGATGGTTTCTTTGAGGCCACCAAATCCTGCCACCCTGTATGTGCAGGTTTCAGTGAATCCCACAAGGTGGAAATTGTCAACAACAAGAGTCTCTCCCGCATCTAGTGTGTGTTTGTCGATTGCGCCAAAGGTGTTTATGAAGAGGTCACCATCTCCATGTACGCGTATCATGAACAGCCCCTGGCCAAAGAGACCCTTGGTGAACCCTTCCCATTTTACGTCCAGGTCAAGGTCTCCGGTAGAGGCAACAAAAGCGCTCTTCTGTATGATCACTCCTGTTCCACCTGTGACATCCAACTTATCGATATCACCCACAGGTGCTGAAACGAAGGCAATTTTTCCAGGTCCGGTGTACCGGTTGACAAAGAAGGTCTGACCGCCGAACAGCTTTAGCCCAAGGGTCCCGAAGAATCCTCTTTCCCTCATTGTAGTCCTGACGTCCACAGTCGGATCCATGTAAGTCATTGCGCCCGCTTCCGCCGTGATCATATCACCCGCTTCAAGTTTTACGGTGAGCAGAGAGTAGCTTGGCTTGTATTTTATTTCATAATCCATGTTCCATTCTAGTTTCAAAATCCATATCTATATTGCGTATCAATAGTAGAGTGTCCGAAGTGCCTAGCAACGTTCTGACAGGGGAAAGTTAACATAGGCCGAATATTAGGGGAAGAACATGGATCTTGAAGATTTAAAGGCACGCATAACAGATTTCATCGACAAGCGTGACTGGAGGCAGTTTCAAACCACCAAGGACCTCGCAGAAAGCGCATCCGTAGAATCAAATGAACTCCTGGAACTCTTTATTTGGAGGAATGGAAGGGAGATGGATGAGCATCTCAGATCCGAAGAAGGAAATGATATGCTTGAAAACGTGAAAAATGAAACCTCTGATGTCCTATTCGCATGTCTTGCCATTGCTGAGCACCTTGGATTCAGCCTTGAAGACGCATTTCTGACAAAACTGAAGGAGCTTGACGAGAGATATGCAGTTGAAAAGGTCAAGGGAAAAGTCGTGAAAATCCCCTCAAAAAAATAGCTACGCGCGGGGTGGATACACAATAGCGTCAATTTCACAAAGCAGCACCTGCAGGGATGTTATCATGCAGCAGCAAGCAAACGATACTCTCACTGCTTGACTGCAGGAGTGGAATATGGAGTTTGAAATGACATTGGAGAATTTTGGCTTATCTTCTTAATTCAAAAGAAAGGTTGGGGGAGGGCGAATGTCAGTCCCCGTTCCCGTGGATGAAATATTCCCCATATACGGGGTCATTGGAATTTGGGCTTTCGTATTTCTTCTTCTCACTGAGATAACCCTGGACGATCTGATTTATTCTTTCGGGTGCATCCATAGACTCCTCCAGAAGTTCCTCATATAGCTCTTTACGTATTCGTACGCTTGGCATTACCATTCGAACTGCAACCCAATATTTATAATTTGCTGAACTGCGATTCGGCAATTAACGAAAAAAATCGTCGAATTTTCAGCGGGTTACTACTTTATTGAGGGCCTTATATACAATTGAAAATCTCTGTACACATCTCATGCTGTCTTGATTTGTCAAAGCCGAGCCTCTTGAATTCACGAACCTAAATAATTCCGGATGCAAGATATGCGGCCAAAAAAACTCTGTAATGGGGCCGACCGGATTTGAACCGGTGGCCTCCCGGTTATCAGCCGGGTGCTCCGACCATGCTAAGCTACGGCCCCAATGGTCAAACAATACTTTTTTGCGCGACTGGAAAATAACATATCGTGCCGGCTAAAATCGGGGCAGAATAGATAAAAGTTTCTAGCGGAACTTCCATTAAATTATCCGGAGTTGTTCTCCATGATTTTCTGAAGCTCCTCAAGGTCGCTGCAAACCACACAAAGTTCTGAGGCAGTAGGTGAGCCGCATTTTTTGCATTTTCCAAGTTCTGATGGAGGAAAGCTCGTGTCAAGCGAATTCCTGATTGTGTCAAGGAAATTTACAATCGCAAATTTTGTTCCAGGGTTTTCATTCTCCAGATCTGACACAATTGACCTGAACTTGTTCCTGTTCGCCTGGGCATAATAGGGGCACCATCCACCTTCAAACTCTATTCCATTGACCACAGCGTAAAGCATGACTTCCTTCTCAGGTATCTTCCTGAGCGGCAGGACCCTGGGCACCAACCCGTCCTGGCTCTTTGTGTGGGGCGCCATTCGTGCCATCCTCTTCACATCGCCCTTCGCCACATTCATCATTATGGACTGTGCATAATCGTCCAGGTTGATTCCGAGGGCCACATAATCTCCCTTCTGGTAATCCGAGACCCTGTTCATCAGCTGCCGCCTCATTGGGCCGCAATGGGCACACGGTATAGTCCTCCCTCCGTCTGCGCTCACTATCTCGTCCATGGTGTACCCGAAACTCTCTTTGTAGGAAATGGTTTCATGGGGGATGCCTAGCTTATTGCTCAAAGACCTCGCAGCTGAAAGCCCTGCACTCCTGTAGCCTTCAATTCCCTCGTCTACCGTGAATGCAGAGAGCTCAATGTTCCTCCTTTCGGATAATATCTTATGCAGGAGGTGTAGAGTTACAGAACTGTCTTTGCCCCCTGAAATTGCAACAGAAACCCTGGTTTTCCTGCTGCCGACATTGAGCTGCTGCCTCACCTCCTGTTTCACTCTCCGCTCAACGTATTGGGTAAGGTGTTTGCCACAAAGGGCGCTCCCGTTGTACTTAACCTCGTATACAGATTTCTCGTGGCAGAAAGAGCATTTCATAGTATGATTACCAAATATTCCTTTAGGTGTGGATAAAACTCAGTGTCATTAACATTACTGATTCTTAAAACCAGAAGTTCGACAAAAACTTAAACATGCCAATCATATCATAGCTATGGATCTAGAGTCTTTCAAAGGAAAGCCCGAAGCATCGGGAGCAACCGTTTTTGTATGTGCTTTTTTCGAAGATTACACTTCTCCCGAGTGTTTGTCATTCAGCAAGAAGTTAGGGCTCGACAAGGTTTTTAAATCACTGAACTTCAAATCTGAGTACAAGGAATGCATAACCGTTCCCTCAGACTCCATAACACTCATCGCTGTCGGAATGGGAAAAAAGGGCGAGTCAAGTGTGGAGAGGTTCAGGGTGATGTATTCAAGGGGTCTGGCTGAAGCAAGGAAACTTAACCCTTCCACCGTGGCCTATGCCATGAGTGGCGTGATGGAACCTGAAATGGAAGCCTATGAAATATCATACACATGCAGGGTAACCGAATATAGATTCTCGGAATTCAAGTCCGACAGGGAAAAATCAAACATCGGAAAGGTTCTCGTGGCGTCTGAAAAAGACCTCTCAGAACCGGTGAGAAAGGGAGATGTAGTGGGAAAAGCCACAAACCTTACCCGCGACATGGCAAACATGCCCCCATCCAGGGGGACACCGTCTTTCTTCGAAAAGAAAGCAAAGGAGATACCGGGACTCAAGGTCACGGTCCTTGGAAGGGAAGACTTCCTCAAATTGGGGATGGGCGGCCTTGAAGGCGTATCAAGAGCTGCAACCGAACCTGGAAAGCTCATAATTGCAGAATACAAGAATTCAGACGAACCTCCAATACTGCTTGTCGGAAAAGGTATAACATTTGACAGCGGGGGCATATCTATCAAGCCGTCCCAGGGGATGGAAGAGATGAAGTTCGACAAGTGTGGCGCCTCGGCGGTGCTTGGTGCGATGAGTGCAATTTCTGGCATGAAACTGAAGGCCCATGTAATAGGAATGATGCCGCTTACCGAAAACCTTCCAGGGGGAAATGCATACAAGCCTGGAGACATTCTGAAGCACTACAATGGCAAGACCTCTGAAATCATAAGCACCGACGCTGAAGGGAGGCTTGTGCTGTCTGATGCGCTTTCCTATGGCGTTGAGAAATTCAACCCGAAGTTTGTTGTTGACCTCGCCACGCTTACTGGTGCCTGCGTGATTGCACTGGGAAACAACATAGCCGGCCTTATGACAAACAATGAGTCAATGAACGAGAAACTCATGAAGGCGTCTGAGAACACCTGGGAAAGACTCTGGCCTCTTCCAATCGATGAGGATTTCAAAGAGCAGATCAAGAGTGAGGTTGCAGACATCAAGAACGTTGGGGGAAGGGCAGGCGGCTCCGAAACTGCCGGGGCATTCCTGAGCAATTTTGTTGGAGACAAGCCATGGGCACATCTTGACATCGCAGGCACGGCATGGAGCCAGGAACACACCGCAAAGAAGGACTATCTCTCAAAGGGTTCAACCGGTTTCGGTACAAGGCTGCTTTTCGAGCTGGTTTCAAACGAAATAAAATAAGCGCATGAAGCAGTGGATTTCCCACCGCTCTAATTAATCCGCAAAAGAATACTCTATTTTTTTCCCACTTTTTATGGCCTTGTAAAGCGCAGAACCTGTGTCGCTTAAGATCCTGAGGCGGACAACTCCCCTGGCTGAGCTCTTTGCACTCAGGACAAGGATATCGTCAACGTAGAACCTGACCTGCTTGTTCTGGGCTCCAACATCGATGTAGATGTTCTTGTTCTTGATCTCGATGTGGGCAATTTCCCTGTCCGAATAGGTCCTCTCAAGGTTTGGCTCAACATCTATCTTCAGGTTCAGTTTCTTCTCAAGGTTTGATATGTTCACGCCTTTCTTTCCTATGAGCTGTGGTATGAATTCCTCGTCCACTCTCACCTGGACCCTTCCGTCGTCAATGAACTTGACATATACGCGATCTGTGCCCAGGCGCTTCTTGAGCTCTCTCACTATGACTTCAGACGCGAGTTTCTGAACAGCACTTCCTGCCTTTGCAGTGGTTATGGGAACAACCACAATCTGCTCGCCGAAGCTGTATATCTCATAAACGGGCTCCCCGGAGTAGAAGTCATCAATCACTATCACTGGCCGTGCAAGGTCCTCCTGGCTCATTCCGCTGGGAACCTTGACGGTATACTTTACAGTGAGAACTTTCCCTATCGCACCCTTATCGACAAAAAGGACGGTGTCGATCACCTGCGGGATAAGCCCAAGTTCTATTCTACCAATGAATCTCTGAACTGCATCAATCGGCCTGGTCGCATGTACAACACCGACCATGCCTACTCCTGCGAGCCTTAGGTCTGCATACACCCTGAAATCGGAAGTAACCCTCATCTCATCGAAAATGGAGTAGTCGCTTCTTACAAGGAGGAGTATGTCCCCCGTCTTCTCCATGGACCCTTCAAGTCCTGTATACTGTGTGATCTCCTTTGCAACCTGCAGATCCCTGGGTTTTTCCATTGTCTTCACCAGCTTGTTCTTTGAACTGTAGAATTCAGCCAGTGCCTGGACAAAGGTGCTCTTTCCCGCACCTGGAGATCCCGCCACAAGAATCCCGTTTGCCTGGCTCTCCAGTCTTGCTATCAATGCATCAGGCAGGTTGTATTCGTCAAGCGACAGCTTCTTGATCGGCCTCACAGCAGTTATTTCAAGATCGTCCGAGAACGGGGGCCTTGTTATGACGATCCTGATGTTCCTGAGCTGGATCACAGTGGCCCCATGCATGTCCATCTCAATGAAGGACTGTTCCTCGAGTTTCCCCCGCTTCACTATGTTGCTTGCTATGTTTTCCAGATCTGACGTGGCAACCGGGTCCTTAAGCTTCTCGTATACAACTTTGCCCGGGTAGCCTTTCTTGACCAGAGGATGCATCTCAGCTTTAAGGTGAACTGACGTTGTTATCTCATCGAAGAATTCCTCAATGTTCCGGATAATCGTTTCCGGATGCGGCAGGAACTTGACCTTAACTCCTTTTATCTCTGCAAGGTCCCTCTGTATATTATCTCCGGTCACAAGAGTAGCATCGTTCTCGGCTGCAACTGACCTGATAACTTCATCGATCTCGCCGCTCTTCGCTCTTCTGATCTGCCAGTCTGAGGGGCGCCTTCCCTGAATGTCAATGTAGATCTTACCTGTCTCTGCAAGCTCCCGCAGGCGTTTCAGCTCCCCGAGGGCAGCAAACCCTATAGATCTCCCCTCATTTGCCTGGTGCTCGACCTCGGCCAGCATCGCCTCGGCCAGAATGACTCTGCATTCTTCCTCGAGGCCTGTTATGAATGTATAGAATCTTCCGTCTACTATTACAGATGTATCAGGTACGTAGTCCACACTTCCAGAATTTGTTGTTCCTATTAAGGAATTCTAAGGGATTGGCAATGATTAAATCTTCCAAGTTATTAGGCTGAACCAGGAACCACGGTATGAGAAATCAACCAGAAAAGGTGGCAGAAAGGGTGAAAGAAATACTGAAATCCGTTCTGACCGGAACTAACTACGGCACCGCACTAGCGTATTCAGGAGGCCTGGACAGCTCTGTCCTCATGGCAGCGTCAGGAATGTCGCTCAGGCCTTATGCCGTGGGTTTGGAGGGATCCAGGGATATCCGCAATGCAAAAGACGCCTCGGAATTGCTCGGTTTCCCCCTCAATGAGATCACTATAGGAAAAGATGAAGTCGTAAGATACAGTGAAACCCTTGTGGAGATAGACCCTGAAATCACACGACTGGAACTTGGCTACGAAATAGTCCTTGCGGCAGTGCTTGACAATGCGGAAGAAAGAAGTGTTGTAACGGGGCAGGGTGCAGACGAACTGTTCTACGGGTACAGAAGGTTTCTTGACAATCAGGATCTGGGCAACGCTTCACACCTTGAGAAATTACACGATAAGACGCTTCCAAGGGAACTCAGGCTTGCAGAGCACTTCGGGAAAGAGCTGATCACCCCTTTCCTCAATGAAGAAATTATGGAACTTGCGGGATCCCTGGGGAGGGATGACCACATCAGGGGCGGCCTTAACAAAGTGGTTCTAAGAAAGGCTGCGTCCATCCTGGGCCTACCAGATGTGATAGTCAACAGGCCTAAAAAAGCCGCACAGTATGGTTCGGGTGTGGCTAAGGTGCTTTTGGGGCTTCAAAACATGCACGATTGACACTTGGCAGAAGAGGTATGATGTTTGCCGGCTAAACCTTCAGCAATGGTTGGCGATGGGGGGACAATTCCCGAAGGGGTAGCGTGGCTGATGAAATCCGGAGAGGCGAGCAGGTCACTGGGCATTCCTCTTTGAGAATTGAGAACAAGGGAAGAATAATGCCGGCCCGATGCTGAAGCTCCACACAGGGACATACTACGATCGCCTTTCTAATGAAAGCAGTGTGATGCCACACTACGAAGGCGCAATTGAGCACGGGCCTGATGGAAGGAGTCTCCGTGATGCTCACTTGGGACATCGCTTCGTATTACGGGCCACTACTGCGGATCCATGAAGGCCATTGATCGGGCAATGAAGGAATTCCCGGAATCGGTAGCCGCCCAAATATTCTGATCCATTACACATTTTTTACTCCTGAAAATGCGGCCTTGCCTTGCATGGCCTGTTCGAAGCTCCCAAAACGGGAACATTGTCGCAGGATGATCCGTTTTCCTGTCGTTAGATGAATATTTCAATGTCATAAAGGAGCGTAAATTGTTAAAGCCTGCGTAAGAGTACGAATGTGGATAAGCTTCCAATTGACCTGCTGGCGGTGTGTACAGATACGTTAAATAGGATTATAATATCGCTCAGCAACTCCGAAACAAGATTAAATCAGTGATAATATGGCATACATAGGAATTATTGGAGGAAGCGGGTTATACAGTATTCTTGATGACCCGGTATCAAAAGATATGGACACGCCATTCGGAAAACCCTCCGGAAACGTTGAAATAGGAAAGATCGACGGCATAGAGGTTGCATTCATTCCAAGGCATGGGAAGAAACACACAATCCCTCCCCACAGGGTAAACTACAGGGCAAATCTCTGGGCACTCAAATCGCTGGGCGTGGAGAGGGTAATAGCTGTTAACGCTGTCGGGTCGCTGAAAGAAGAGCTTCCACCCGGAACTACTGTCATCCCCGACCAGTTCATAGACTTCACACGAAGAAGAGAACTTACGTTCTACGATGGCCCGGATGTTTATCACATTTCAGCGGCTGATCCTTTCTGTGAGGACTGCAACGGGATATTGAACTCAAAGGCCCGGGAAATAGGTGCAAACCCACATCTTGGTGGAACTTACGTTGTGGTTGAGGGTCCGAGATTCTCGACAAGGTCCGAGTCCAGAATGTTCAGGCAGTTTGGTGACATCATCGGAATGACACTTGTGCCTGAAGTGAATCTTGCAGATGAACTCTCGATGTGCTATTCAGTCCTTGCAACCGTCACCGACTACGACGTCTGGGCGGACAAGCCGGTGGATGCATCAGAAGTTATGAAGACAATGAAGGAAAATGAAGAAAAAGTAGTCAAGATTATCAGGGAATCGCTGCAACAGATAAACTCAAAGAGAACATGCAGCTGTTCAACCAGGCTTGACAACGCAAAAGCATGAGGAGAAACAAATGAAAATCAAATTTTATGGCGGAGCAGAAGAAGTTGGAAGGCTTGGAATAGATATAGACATGGGTCCAAAATCCTTCCTCGTTGACTATGGCGTTATACCTGAGAAGCCACCCCTATACCCACTGCCGGCAGATCCTGTAAATGCAATATTCATCACGCACTCCCATCTTGACCATATCGGCTCACTGCCGATATATTACCACGACAAGCAGGCCGATTTCTATGCAACTACAATGACCGCAAAC
>OFHI01000133.1_pt1 | contig 15493 bp, 12 predicted proteins | sample 1522021 | NCBI WGS metagenome assembly OFHI01 (sample SAMEA2464839, study PRJEB22497) | soil metagenome | biome: Grassland; feature: Farmland; material: Clay | place: Australia | collected 2013-02-01 | depth 1.4 m | reverse complement strand
TAAGTATGTACTGTCCATCGTGCAAGAAGCACACTTCACACGAAGTAGAACGTGTCAGAAGGAAGAAGGCCAGCGAATTTAAAGCAGGTCAGAGGCGTTTCAGAAGAGTGACATCAGGTTTTGGAGGTTTTCCGAGGCCAAAGTTCGAGGGCAGGGAAAAGCCAACAAAGAGAGTGAGTATAAGGTTCAGGTGTGTGGAATGCAAGAAGGCACAGACTCCTCCAACACAGAGAGCAAAGAAGTTTGAGATAGTGGAGGTGCAGTAAAATGGACGAGATAAAATTCACAAAGCTGAAAAGCATAGGAAACAAGTTTATCAAGCTGAAATGCAAAGACTGCGGAAATGAGCAGATTACATACTCAAAAATATCTTCCACGGTCATATGCAACATATGTGGCGCAACAATGGCAAAGCCAACGGGAGGAACAATAGCCACATCAGCAGAGTTAGTAGAGGAACTGGAATGAGCAGGGAATTACCCGAAGTCGGAGACCTTGTGGTCGTAACGATAAAAGAAGTAAAAGGCTTCGGAGCTAATGTAAAGTTAGAAGAATACCAAGGGAAAAACGGTTTTATTCATATAGCTGAGGTAGCGACCGGATGGGTGAAGCACATCCGTGATTATCTCAGGGAAGGCCAGAAAACTGTATGCAAAGTCCTTAACGTTGACGAAAGCAGGGGCTATGTAGATCTCTCCCTGAAAAGAGTAAATGAGCATCAGAGAAGGGAGAAAATTTCCGAATGGAAGAATGAGCAGAAAGCTGAAAAACTCCTGGAAATTGTCGCAGCTCAGCTGAAGAAGAGCGTTGATGAATGCAACAAGGAATTTGCATTCGAACTGGAAGACAATTATGGAACCCTTTACGGGGCATTTGAAGAGGCTGCTACCACTGAGAACTGGCTTCCTGACAAAAAGGGGAAGTGGAAAACAGTATTCATAAAGGTAGCAAAGGAAAATGTTACAGTGCCATATGTAAGAATAGGTGGTTATGTGGAAGCCTATTCGCTAGCGCCCGATGGTGTGGAGATGATAAAGGAAAGTCTCTCGCAGGGAATCGCAGAAAACGTGGAGATACGTTATGCAGGGGCTCCAAGATACAGAATTTACGTTACAGAGAAAGATTATAAAGCAGCAGAGGATTTATTAAAGAAATCTACACAGGCCATTCTCGATTATTCAAAAAAGAAAGGCGTTGTTGCAGAGTTTGTTAGAGAACCGTAGGAAGAATCATGCGCTCGCTGATCAGAAAATGCCCTGAATGCGGGCAGTACACCTTGAAGGAACAATGTGCCAGTTGCGGTAGCGGAACAGAAATGGCTATACCTCCAAGATATTCTCAGGTTGACAGGTTTCAGAAATACAGAATCAAATTAAGGGAGTTGAGTGAAGATGGAAAAAATAATAATAAACCAGTATAAAAAACCAAAATTAAACAGTCCAGTTTTGATTGGAGGTTTGCCAGGAATTGGAAATATAGGAAAAATTGCAGCCGACTATCTGGTGGAAAAGCTTAAAATGGAGAAACTTGCAGATATATTCTCGCAGTACCTTCCCCCGCAGGTGTTCCTGAACGACGAGGGAGAGGCAAAGCTGGTAAGGAATTCCATTTACTACAAGAAATTCAGGGGAAAAAGCGACCTTCTGATCCTGGTGGGCGACTTCCAGGGAACCACACAGGAGGGCCAGTACGAACTAACGCACTTCGTGCTTGAACTTGCCAAGAAATGGAACGTTTCCACGCTTTACACACTCGGTGGATACAGCACAGGAAAAATCGTTGAAATTCCGAGAGTTCTTGGTGCTGTTACTGAAGTGGATATGGTAAATGGCCTTCAGGAAGGTGGAGTTGTTTTTCCAAAGGGAGAACCAGGTGGAGGAATAGTAGGATCTGCTGGTCTCATGCTGGGACTCGGAAAGGAACTTTTCTCAATTGACGGGGCATGCCTGATGGGAGAAACCTCAGGGTACTTCGCGGATCCTAAGGGAGCCAAGGAGGTTCTCAAAGTTCTTTCCAAACTGCTGAACATCAAGCTGGATCTCTCAGATATTGAGGAGAGGAGCAAACAGATTCAGCAGATTACTGAAAAGATGCAGGAAGACGTACAGAACAAGATGCAGCAGAAGGAAGATCTGGGATACTTCGGATAAAACATCCGGAGAGTGCCCGATTTAACACAACTTTTTTTAACTTCTCAAGAAAAACAATATTAATGTAGTTCCAATAGAAGAGGGTATGCCGAAATCTATGAACGAGATTTCAAAGTTCAAGGAAATATCTATATCAGAATTTTTTGAGAAGAATAAACACATACTCGGTTTCGACTCGCAGCAGAAGTCACTTTTTATGATAATCAAGGAGGCAATAGACAACTCCCTGGATGCATGTGAAGAACACAGCATAGTCCCTGAAGTGACGGTCCGTGTCGAAAGGGAGGACAGTGATGAATTCCTGCTTTCAGTAGAGGACAACGGTCCCGGGCTGGACAGGAAGGAGATTCCGAAAGTATTCGGACAGCTCTTGTACGGTTCCAGGTTTCACTCATTCAGGCAGTCGAGGGGACAGCAGGGAATCGGCATAACGGCTGCTATACTATACGGGCAGATAACAACGGGAAGGTCTTCATACATAAAGTCCAAGCAAAAGGGGCAGGACGTTGCATATGAGGTTGAACTGGGAATAAACATCAAGGAGAACAGGGGAAACCTGATCTCTGAAAAACCCGTTATATGGGAAGTTGAACACGGAACTATGATCGTTATTCATGCAAAAGGAAAATACCAGACCGGCAGGCAGTCTATACTGGAATATCTGAGGGAAACGGCGGTGGTAAACCCGAACATGACTCTGACTTTCATAGATCCAGACAATAAGAAACATATTTTCAGGAGGGCCATTGATGAGCCTTCCAAACCTGCCAGGCCCATAAAGCCTCACCCTCTCGGTCTTGAGCTGGGAGAGATCAATGATCTCGCATCAGGCACAGAGGCAAAGAATATAGAGGACTTCCTTACAAGAGAATTCAACAGGGTGAGCAAGAATGTTGCCGGACAGATACTTGAAGTATCCGGCCTTGTTGCCGATAAACCCCCGGTCGAACTGAAACTCGAGGAAATCAAGAAACTCAAAGCCTCGTTCGAGAAGGTGAAGCTGATGCCCCCTCCAGTTGACTGTCTTTCCCCGCTGGGGCAGGAATTCATCAGGAAAGGCCTCATGAACGTATATGAGGAGAATCAGCCATCGTTTTACTCTAAACCTGTTTCGAGACCGGTTTCAGTGTACAGTGGCAATCCATTCTCAGTTGAAGTCGGCCTCGTGTACGGAGGAAGGATAAAAGGAGACGAACCTGTAAGAATTGTAAGGTACGCAAACAAGGTCCCCCTTCTTTATCAGGCCGGTGCCTGCGCAATTACTAAAGCAGTCAGCGAGATAGACTGGAGGAATTACGGGCTTGAACAGAGGCAGGGAAGTGGTGTTCCATACGGCCCTGCAATAATAATGGTTCATGTATACGGCACAAGGATTCCTTACACGTCCGAATCGAAGGAAGCTATAGCCAATGTTCCGGAAATAATGGACGAGGTCAAGCAGGCCCTGAGAGTCATTGGAAGAAGCATAAGAAGGTATATGAGGAAAAAGAGCAGGAGAGAAAAGGCCAATGAGAAGTTCAGGCTTGTAAGGACACTGATTCCCGAAATAGGGAATATGGCTTCTAATATCCTTGGAGAAGATGCACCTAATCTTGATTCAGTTATTTCAAAGATCGCCAATGTTGTGTTCATAAACGAGGATATGGAAAAGGAGGGAGAGAAATTGAAAATCACGGTAAACATTTTCAACTACACTTCTTCTTCAAGGAGTTTTAAACTCTATGCTGATCCTCCGGTTGGAGACATCTCCGACGGTGTAAACACATGGCAAATAAGTGAACTTGAGCCGGCTCAGGGAACAACCGTGGAATTCCAGATAACCGGCAAGACAGCAGATTATTCCGGAACTGATTACTATTTTACAGGGATAGATTCAGTGTACATTCAGGGAGCGGATCCCCTGCCGGGGGACTGGAACCTGGAATCGCTTGAATATGAGGAAGAGGAGGAGGTTGAAGATGATTAGCAATACTGAAGACAGGCTTAAGGAAATAGTGAGGGGACTTTACGAAAATATGCGGACAGGAGAAATACCGGAATTGAGCCTTCCGTCCAGGAACAGGGACAACATAGTTCTCGATCCGATGTACTCTGTCTGGAAATACGGTGACTCGAGAACAACAAGAAGTGCCAAATCCATTGACGGCGCAGAATACATGATCAGGATGCTCCATGTCATCGATTTCATCATCGAAATGATCAACGGAAGTAAGTCATCCACTCTAAGGGAGATGTATTACATATCGGAGGGCTGGGGGCATGGCAAGTTCGGATCGCAGAACGAATCTGATCTCCTTGCTGAGGATCTCGAAGTCATAAGCGAGCTTCTAAGGGAAGATTTCAAGTTGAGGCCTGAAGAAAACGGAGCGAGCATAATAGGCAACCTGACAATAGAGGAAAAAAGCAGGAAGGGAGATTTCAAGACAATAAACTGCAAGGATGATGTGGGTGACAGCGGATATACAATTCCATACAATGTTGAGAATGAGAAAGTGAGGCTCAAGAGCCAGGATGCGGATTTTGTCATGGCGGTCGAAACAGGAGGAATGTTTGACAGGCTTGTTGAGAACGGCTTTGATGAAAGATTCCGTTCTGTTCTTGTCCACCTGAAGGGTCAACCGGCAAGGAGTACCAGAAGAATACTTAAGAGGATTAATGAGGAGCTGAATCTCCCCATTTATGTGTTCACTGACGGTGATCCGTGGTCATTCAGGATATTCGGCTCCATAGCATACGGGGCAATAAAGACGGCGCACATTTCGGACTATCTGGCAGTCCCGACCGCTGAGTTTATCGGCATTACTGCATCAGATATTTTGAACTACGATCTACCGACAGACAAGCTGACGGACAAGGACATTAATGCACTGGAATCAGAATTGAAGGACCCCAGGTTCCAGACTGAATTCTGGTCCCAGGAGATTGATACCATGCTGAGCATAGGCAAGAAGGCCGAACAGCAGGCACTGGCAAAATACGGCCTTGATTTTGTCACTGACACGTATCTTCCGGATAAGCTTGCAGAACTTGGCAGTTCGAGATTTTAGGTGATTAATGTGAAAGTTGCTATCGTTCAGATTGGATCTGGTGACAATAAGGCAGATAATCTTGAAAAGAGCCTGAATAAGGTGAGGGAGCTGAAAGGAGAATCTATAGATCTTGTGGTATTTCCAGAATACCAGATGTTCAAGCCGGATTATTCAAATCCTAAGGGAATCCGTGAGGCCTCCGAGTTCACTTCAGGCAACTTTGTATCATCCTTCGTGGCTCTATCAAAAGAACAGGGCATAAACATCCTACTGAATATTGCCGAGAAGAATGATGGATCACTCAGGCCATTCAACACTTCAGTCCTGATAGACGATCTGGGAGTAATAACGGGGAAATACAGGAAGAGGCACCTCTTCGACGCATACAGCATGAAGGAAAGCGGGGTGTATCAGCATGGTTACGGAAAACTGGAACCGTTCAGGGCCGCCAGATTCACACTGGGTCCACAGATATGCTATGATCTCAGATTTACTGAAGCATCAAGAATAATGAGGCTCAAAGGATCGCAGATACTATCATATCAGGCTGGATGGTTCAGGGGGGAAAGAAAAGTCGACCAGTGGATGACTCTGCTGAGAGCAAGGGCAATGGAGAACGGTGCATTCGTTCTTGGAACAGGAAACTGTGCCGAAGATTTCATCGGCCATTCTGCGGTAATCACGCCGTATGGTGATGTAATCGCGCAGGCTGAGTATGATGAAACAACACTGATCGCTGAAATAGATCTCAAAATAATCGACGAATACCTGGATGAGGTTCCATTGCTGAAAGCGCGAAGAACTGACATATATGATCTTTATGACGCATCAGGCACATAACTTTCTCAGGATTTCACGCATTTCCTTATAATCCCGAACCTTGAAGTCCGCAAGGGAGTCGCCGTCTCCGACCCTGATCTTAAGGGCATCCATATTATATCTGAAGGACTCTTCATCCGTCCTGTCGTCCCCTGCGATAAGGCTGGCCCTTGAACCTTCTCTTATCCTGCTGATGGTCTTGCCTTTGTTCACGCCAGGAACTCTGAGCTCGACAATCATTTTCCCCCTGTACACTGCCATTTCATGCTTTTTCGCAAGACCTTCAACCAGAGACACGACCTCTTCCTTATGCGAATCATTTTTCACGAGGCCGAGATGGAACAACACTCCTCCATCCTTGTTGTATATCCTGAGTCCCGGATACAAAGAAATGTACTTTTCTCTTTCTCCATAGATGCTGTTGCATACTGTTACGCATCTTTCAAAACCCTCAACCGTTTCAACCTTCGTGCTGTTAATGCTCCAGGTTGCGCCATGCAGTGCCACTATATTATAGTCCATTCCAATGAATTTCCTGATATCTTTCATCGATCTGCCGGTTACGATGTATGTTTCATATTTCTTCCTGAGTTCGGAAAGAATTCCCCTCAGTTCCTCATCTGCATAGCAGTTATCTGGATCCATTACGATTTTTACAAGCGTTCCGTCATAATCAAGAAAAATTATGGGAGATCTGTTCTTTATCTCCTCAAACGCCTTCACTATTTCATCAGTTGACATATGTATCTTTGACTTTTCCCTGATCTGCAATTGTTTTTACCTGGTCGATCCACCACTCGATATCTTTTCTGCGGACCACATCCTTCATTTTCCTGAGTCTTTCAAGCCTCTCCCCGTCGCTCATCCTCAATGCCGAGACGATAATGTTTGCAAGGCCGTAAACATCATTCGGATTAACTTTTATGGCATCTTCAAGATCATATGATGCTCCGGCAAATTCTGAAATTATCAGCGTTCCGGAATTAGTTGCAGCAATAAACTCCTTGCTTACAAGATTCAGCCCATCAACAAGTGGAGTTATCAGTGCAATATCTGCGGTCCTGTAGTACGTAAGCAGAGTCTTGTCAGAAATTCTCCTGTACATGTATATTATTGGCGACCAGCTGATATTCCCCTTCTCGCCGTTTATCTTGCCAATCTCCATTTCAAGTTCCCGTTTCATTTCAGAATATCCTTCAACTGAGGTTCTGCTGGGGGTTACGACCATCACAAATACGAATTTCCCCGAGAGTTCAGGATACCTTTCCAGAAGGTTCTCTATTGCAAGGACTCTCTTTACCAGCCCTTTGGAATAGTCAAGTCTGTCGATCGAGAACAGCACTTTCCGCCCTTCAAGTACAGGAACTCTTATCCTGCGTCCCTTGGTTTTTCCGTAATATTCATTGTCTATTCCCAGCGGGACGCTGAAAAGTTTCCCGTCAAGGTCGTCGGTTTTGCCTACAATCCTGCCATATGAGTTTCTGAAGTTAATCTTGTAAAGATCAGTATGGAACGTTATTCTGTCCGCCATCGATATATTGCGGATGATCTCCTCCCGATCAGGAAGAATGGAATAGAATTCACTTGCAACCCAAGGTATGTGCCATGTGAATATCGAGAAGTTATTCACTCCTTTCTGTCTGATCATTCCGGGAACAAGGCTCAACTGGTAGTCGTGAATCCAGACGGTCATGCCTTTTTCCACGTACTGGCTTATGACTTCGGCAAATTTTTCGTTAACTTCCTTATACTGCCTGTAGCTTGAACGGGAATATTTTATTTTTTCCCGGAAATAATGGAAAAGCGGCCACATTGTTGCGTTGGAGTATTCGTCATAAAACCCTTTCTTCTCTGCCCTGTTGAGCATCAGCCTGACAACTCTGTACTTTCCAAAATCCTCTTCTCTGTAATTATGATCGAGCTTTCCATCTCCCCAGCAAATCCACACTCCACCTTCCCTTTCCATGACTCTCTTCAGGGCGGTGACAACTCCTCCCACGTTATCCTTGACCACTTCTTTGCCCCTGTTCCTGTCATGTGTTGTTGGACATCTGCTGGTTACAATAAGATAACTCACATTTTGTTTATGAACTAATTATATTTAACTATTTGACATAATTTTTCATGGCATTTGCTTCTTTTAGCAATTATAAATTGAATTCATGTGAAATTGATATCAAAGATAAAGTTCACTGAGATGATATTAACTTTTCACTTCGGCAAAGTTCTTCAACAGTACCTCAACTCTCCTGAAAATCTATTTCTTCACAATCTCCTGAACATCATGATCTGCAGGTCAATTCGCAGCACAATAGAAAAAATCAGGTAGGATCTTCAGAACAAAAAAGAAAATTTATAAAGTCATGACCTTTGATCGGATGCAGTTCATCCGAATCAATCATGAACACTGCAATAGCAAGGCTCTAGGAAAGAATTATATACTCAGTAACTATCTTGGACTTGTGACGGCCACAGTGGTGGAGTAACACCCATAAGAAACAGCAGGGGTGTGCCCTCTCACGCATTACTTAAACCGTGCTGGGTCAAACATGAAACTGCTGTAATCCATTTTCAACTCCTCTCTCCTGGTGTTGATTTCATCCAGGAAATCACTTATTTTTTCAGCAGCCATAGCTTTCATTTCACCGCTCAGTATCTTCCCGGATTTATACTCCTCATATATCCTGGACGTTTCATTTACGTTGCTTTCCAGCATTCTGTAGACATTGAAGGCGAAGTCAACATCCGGATTTGCACCATATTTCCTCTGCTCTTCAGCAGTTGTCCTTCCGCCTGAAAATGCATACTTCATGAGCTTTTTCCTGACAGTCTTCCTGTCATCATCAAGATAAATGCCTGTTGTCTGATCGCTGGAGGACATTTTGCCTCCGCCCTTTAGTGAAGGTATAAACTTGGATATGATAGATGACGGCTTGTAATAGCCGAGTTTCGGCAGAACATCTCTGGCAAGCCTGAAGTGCGCGTCCTGATCTATTGCATGTGGAATCAGGCACCTCACATTTTCACCCTTGAGTTCGGACATTATGAATGCTGGAACGGCCTGTATGCTCGTAAAAAAGTACTTTCCGATACTGTCGCTGTCGGTGAAGCCGAATACAGCTTTTGCCGATGAAGCAGTTATATGCCTGGCTACTTTTATTGCGTTATTGTACAGGACTCCGGCATTTTGGGAATCAACAAGAACATGGGTTTTTTCGGGCCTGAAACCGACGCTGAGAATGTCAAGGATGTTTTCGCGGGTGTATTTTCTCACATCATCCAGCTCGAGGTCCCTGAACAGGTATTTTTCATCGTCCGTGATCTGTATCACAAGGTCTGCGTTGAACTTTTCCTGAAGCCATTTTGTGAAGAGAAATGGAAGGAGGTGTCCCAGATGCATTTTGCCTGAAGGTCCCCTGCCTGTGTACAGATAGAACGGATTCCCTTTCTCGTAATCGTCAAGCAGAATGTCAAGATCTCTCTGGGCATAGAATATTCTGTGAGTCAGATAGTGATGGACTTCCCCGGTTATATTCCTGATTCTTGAAATCAGGGCATCATCAATAATCTTGGCGCCAAACTCATTAGCAACTCTGTCGTAATCCTCTTCCTTGAATTCTTCCGAAACATCCCACGGAGTTATGTCCAATTTATCAGGCAAGCAATCACCCTGAACTCTACAGTTCACTTGATACAATTACCGTGATGCACTGATTATAGATAAATTTATGATCAGCAGACTACCGGAAAACAATTTAATCTGGACTTGTATGCAACTTGTCCGGAAAGAAAGGTTGGGGTCTTGTAATCTGGAAATAAAATAATTTCAGGATGTTTCCTGTTTTCATCACCCGTAAAGATAAAAGATCCCTTTCTTTTGGAGGAGTGAGGATGTTACCTCATGAACAGGTCTACATCCATCTTTGCTTTAACGTTCTGGAGCTCGGTAGGCTTGAATATTCCATATTCTGTTATGAATCCTGTTACGTATTTTGAAGGTGTGACATCAAATGCAGGATTTCTCGCAGAACTTTCCGCAGGGCTTATTCTGGAGCCATTCAGTGAAAGAACCTCCTCCTGCCCCCTTTCCTCTATGGGGATGTCATCTCCGCTTTTCAGTGAAAAGTCGAAGGTGCTTCCGGGAGCAGCAACATAGAATGGAATTCCATTCTCCTTTGCAAGAACTGCTTTTTCATATGTTCCAATCTTGTTGGCAAAGTCTCCATTGGATGCTATCCTGTCTGCGCCTACAATTACTATGTCAACATCACCTTTATGCATGAAGTGGCCTGCTGCATTGTCTGCTATCACGGCATGGTCAATACCCTCCTGGGCGAGTTCCCATGCTGTAAGCCTGGATCCCTGCAGTCTGGGCCTTGTTTCATCGACGAAAACGAACAGGTTCTTTCCATCCTTCTTGGCAATTCTCATTGGAGAAAGTGCTGTTCCCCAATCAAGAACGGCAAGTGCTCCGGCATTGCAGTGCGTCAGGATTTTGCTTCCATTCTTGAGAAGATCATTTCCGTACTCCCCTATCTTCATGCTTCTTCCGGAAATCTCGTTCGCATATCTCTTGGCAGCAGAAAGGTCGAATTTATTTTCCTTCATGTACTTCACTGCCTTGAAAAGATCAAAGGCAGTAGGCCTTGTTTTTGATATTTTATCAACGGCGGCATCCATATCTTCATTGTTGTTCATTGCCATAGCAAGTCCAAAAGCTGCGGTTACCCCTATTGCCGGGGCTCCCCTTACAACCATGTCTTTTATTGCATAAGCTATATCATCGCTGTTCTTTGCAGTGAAGATTTCGACCTCCTCAGGGATTTTTCTCTGATCGATCATCTTCACGACATTTTCCTCGTGCCATACAGCAAGTAATGTCTTTTCCTCTCCGTTAATTTTAACTTTCATAGATTGTCATCCCCAGTATGGGCTGTTTATATTACGTTCCCGGTTGTCAAATCCGGTATTCAAGCATTAAAATATCATTATTAACTCTTGGCATCAGGATATAAAAAAACTTTACGGTCAACTGAACAGAAGAATATGGAACGAGGGCTTCAGATTCCTGAAGTCCAATTATGCGTTTCTCATTATTTCCTCAAGGTCAGGAACATCAGCCAGATCCACAAAAGGTTCCTTCATGTAGTTCACAGGATGATCCTGGCCAAGGATCAGCTTCCTGAATAGAAGATTGTGTATGGTTGGAGACTCATACCTTGAAACGAGTTCGACAACCCTTGCTGCCCTTTCCTGGTAATCAACACCCTCCTTCCTGTCCCCTCTGGCTATGTGCAGGGTGTTAAGCGAAAAGTTTGCGGTGGAGCATACTCCTCCAACAGCCCCCATGGTAAGGGATTTCTCAAGCTTAGCATCTTTTCCCTGAAATACTTCGAGTCCGGGTATCTCCAGGTATTCTGCAAATTTGGCATAATCATTGCTGCTGTCCTTTATGCCCTTTATTGAGCTGTATTTCTCCTTAAGCCGGGCAACTGTCTCAGGCTCAAGGGAAAGACCCGAGAGGGCGGGATTGTTGTAGAGATAGATGTTTGCATCAACTTTCTCAGCAATTATGCTGAAATAATTGAACATGGAATCCTGCGAATATTTGTGGTAAAACGGGTTTATAACAACAACATTCCTGAATCCCATTTCCACGGCTTTCCTGCCCATGGCAGATGATTCACTGACATTATTCCGGGATATGCCCGCAAACATTTCCAGTTTGTCCGGGGCATTCTCAATAACTTTTGAAAGGATGTATTCCTGATCCTTGAAGGAAAGTGCCATGAATGCTCCGCTGGATCCAGCGGGAAAAAGTCCGTCAAATCCGTTGGACACGGCATAGTCGATCATACCCTTGACAGCTGGCATATCTATGTCTCTGCCGGTATATGGTGTTACCATCGGAATAACGATCTTATTGTGAGTCATTATCAGGGATTGTAACTATAGGATAAAACGTTACTGTTTTATTTATCCTTGACATCACAGTCCTAAGTATTTTAGGAGCCTGTTCTTCTAAGGGTGCTTGAAAATCAGGGCATAATAGGTAATATTTATATGCTGAGAATTTATCAAGATTGCCGCTTAATTAATGGGCCCGTAGCTCAGCTAGGTAGAGCATCTGGCTTTTAACCAGGTGGTCGGGGGTTCAAACCCCCCCGGGCCCGTAGTGGTCGGTGATAAAAATGGGCAAATTCAATGTGCTGCAGCATGATCTCGTTCCAGAACATCATCTCGTCAGAAAGGAAGATGAAGATAAGATTTTAAAGGAATTAGAAATAACTAAAGAACTCCTTCCGAAAATAGGGAGAAACGATCCAACAGTGAAGGCTCTGGAGGAAATCCATGGGCCGTTAGAGTTAGGGAGAATGATAAAGATTATTAGGAAGAGCCCTACTATGGGTTATACGGTATATTATCGCGTTATTAGTGGTGAGGTTTTTAAATGAGACAGTTAGTCGATGTCTTTTTCAAGAGTGAGAGTGTAGTAAACCATCAGATAGAATCGATGAATTATTTCATCGCAACAAGGGATAATCCAACCAGCGGTATGCAGCAGATAGTTGATGAAACAAAGGTATCGGATGAGGAAGGACCTGGAGTAATGGTGCTTGATCCGTCAAAAACTGGCGGACGTGAGATAAAGATTTATTACGGCAGAATCAGGGAAAACGGCCATCCTGTGGGCGAGCCGAGCATCTGGATCGAGAGGCCTGAAATTAAGGAAGCATCCGGAGCTTCAAACCAGATCACCCCAAACGAAGCCAGATTAAGGGATCTTAATTACATGGCACCTATCAACCTGCGTGTGAGGATCGTTGAGGATGGAGTGGAAAAGGAGCCTGAAACAATAAAAATAGGCGACATGCCAGTAATGATAAGGTCAAAGGCTTGTACACTCCACGGAAACAATCTTGACGCTTATGTTGAAAAGAACAACGGGCCAATTAATGCTACAAGAAGGGAAAAACTCCAGTATGTCGGTGAAGACCCAGATGATTCCGGCGGATACTTCATAATAGGCGGTTCAGAGAGAGTTATCGTTTCTCTCGAAGATCTTGCACCAAACAAAATCCTTGTGGAATTCGAGGAAAAATATGAATCAAAAATTGAAGTGGCAAAAGTCTTCTCCCAGAGAGGAGGATTCAGGGCATTAACATCAATGGAAAAAGGGAGTGACGGAATTATCAACGTTTCCATTCCAAGTGTTGCAGGCACAATACCTCTCGTCATACTCATGAAGGCGCTAGGGATGGACAAGGATGTCGAAGTTCACAATGCAATTTCAACAGTACTCGGAATGGAACCGATTATTTATGCAAATATTGAGGAGTCCAAGAACCCGAAGATATTCCCGCCTAACGGCGTGAACACAAATGAGGATGCAATCGCATACCTGGAGAAGAGATTCGCAGCCGGACAGGCGAAGGAATTCAGGGAGAAAAAAGTATCACAGATGCTGGACAAATCACTCCTGCCGCATCTTGGAGACTCAAGTGAGGACAGGCTCAAGAAGGCCATTTACCTCGGCAGAATGGCAAGATCATTGCTCGAGCTGCACCTGGGGATAAGGAACGAGGACGATAAAGATCATCTGGCAAACAAGAGGATAAAGCTTGCGGGTGACCTGATGGATGAACTTTTCAGAAACGCTTTCCAGTCTGTTATGAAGGACCTGAAGTACCAGCTTGAGAGAACCTACAACAGGAAGAAAGGCATAAGGCTGAGGCCTGCTGTAAGGCAGGATTTGCTTACGCAGAAAATACTCCACGCAATGGCCACAGGAAACTGGATAGGTGGCAGAACAGGAGTTTCACAGCTTCTTGACAGAGTATCAAACGTAAGCACGCTAAGCCACCTCAGGAGGATTATTTCACCACTTACCAGATCACAGCCTCACTTTGAAGCTAGAGATCTTCACCCTACACAGTGGGGAAGGATATGCCCCAATGAAACTCCTGAAGGGCAGAACTGTGGGCTGGTGAAGAATGCAGCCCTGATCATCAATGTTACAGAAGGAGTGGATCCGGAAATAATAATGGAACATCTGAAGGGAATGGATCTTAAGGAGGTTGCATCCGAGCATCCCGATCTTGGGAGAGTATACCTGAATGGAGACTTTGTAGGGTATCACGAGGATCCCGAGCACCTTACAAACTTAATAAGAGATGAGAGGAGAAAAGGCAAGATCTCCGATGAAGTCAATGTAAGATTTGACAGGGAGACAATGGAAGTCATAATCAACTGTGACCGGGGAAGAATCAGGAGGCCTCTCCTGGCCGTAAAGGATGGAAACACCACTCTTACATCAGACATGCTTAACAAACTCGACATAGGAGAATTCACAATAAGGGATCTAGTAAAGAAAGGAGTCCTTGAATGGGTTGACGCGGAAGAAGAGGAAAACCTCTTTATTTCAGTTTACGCGTTTGACTTTCCGAACAGGTGCCCCCATTGCTCTCAATATCTGTACAGAAGCAAGGTTGACTGGCTAAACCCGGGGGAAGGAGATGAGGTACTTCTTGAATGCGGAAACTGCCACAAGAATTTCAAGGGCTCAAAAATCATCACTGAAGACCACACACATCTGGAAGTTGATCCTTCTCTGATTCTTGGTGTGGTTGCATCCATAACTCCATATCCGGAACATAATTCCTCTCCAAGAATCACAATGGCGGCAGCCATGACAAAACAGTCGATCGGTCTTGCAGCCACTAATTTCAGGATAAGGACAGATACAAGAAGCCATGTTCTTCATTACCCGCAGATACCTCTTGTGAAAACAAAGATAATGGATTTCATAAGATACGAGAAAAAGCCTGCAGGACAGAACTTTGTTGTAGCGATCATGTCCTACCAGGGCTACAATATCCAGGATGCACTTATATTCAATAAGGCTGCTGTGGAAAGAGGCCTTGGCAGAAGCACATTCTTCAGGACTTATACTGCAGAGGAGAGGAGATACCCTGGAGGTCAGGAAGATCGTTTCGAGGTTCCAACTCACGATGTACTCGGAGCCAGGGCAGAAGAATACTACAAGAATCTTGACGAGAACGGAATAATTTATCCGGAATCATACGTGGATGGTTCTGATGTGCTTATCGGCAAAACATCACCTCCGAGATTCCTGGAAGAAGGGGGCGACAAGCTTGGACCTCAGAGAAGAAGGGAATCATCAATAACAATGAGGCCTAACGAGAAGGGATTTGTAGATAATGTTATCCTGACCGTTTCAGAAAGCAACAGCAGGGTAGTCAAGATCAAGGTAAGGAGTGAAAGAGTCCCTGAGCTTGGTGATAAATTTGCATCAAGGCATGGGCAGAAAGGTGTTATCGGGGCTGTAGTGCCTCAGGAGGATATGCCTTTTACAGAGGATGGAGTTATTCCTGACCTGATAATCAATCCACACGCGATCCCTTCAAGAATGACAGTCGGCCACATAATGGAAATGATTGGAGGAAAAGTTGCCTCTATGAAGGGAGAGGAAGT
>OFHI01000129.1_pt1 | contig 15688 bp, 13 predicted proteins | sample 1522021 | NCBI WGS metagenome assembly OFHI01 (sample SAMEA2464839, study PRJEB22497) | soil metagenome | biome: Grassland; feature: Farmland; material: Clay | place: Australia | collected 2013-02-01 | depth 1.4 m | reverse complement strand
GCTGTACCACAAAAACATATTTCAGCATCTGTGAAATACACCTTCTCCAATGGAAGCATGTAAATGAGTGATGCTGACAGCATAGACAAGTCATTCAAATTTCTGCTGATTTCAAGAGCAACGCGGAGTACTGCCCTTATTTATGGCACAATCTCAATTCCCCTATATCTTCATAAGGTCATCCATTTCAGCACAGTCCTTATTGGCATCTTGGTGGCTTTCATGATGGTTTTCACCGTGGTCCTGGTATTCTTTATCGGCATGTTCAGTGACCGGTTTGGATACAGGAACGGCCTCATAATAGGTGAAATTCCGCCCCTGATTGCAATGGCAATACTCGCTACGACAACAAATCCGGCCTTGATAATAACCGCAACAATTCTTGGTGGAGTTGGCGGTGCACCAGGTGCAATGAGAGGCGCTTTCTATCCGGGAACGGTAGCCCTCGTTGCCAGGGACTGGCCAAAAGAGCATGACAGGAGTACAGTGACATTCATAGGATCCGCATCCGCTGTAGGCGGAAGCATATTCATTATAATTCTTGATTTCATAACACCCGTCCTTGGAAGCGGAAACGCATACAGGCTTCTTTACGGAATTTCTGCCATTCTTATTCTGGCGTCCGTGATATCTGTCTCACTTCTCAAGGAACGGGAGCGCATCAAGAAAACCACTACGTTTATGCAGAAAGAAAGCGGAATTTTCACGTTAAAAGTCATCACCACCAATGTGGTGAACGGATCGGCTCTCGGGTTGTCCATGTCCGTTCTCTCTCTTTGGATTTACCTGATGTACCACGCAACCGAGGCTCAGATTGGGATAATGTTTGGAGCATCATATCTTGCCACCGCTCTGGGTTCATACACTGCATCAAGAGTATCGTTCGGAACTCCCCACAAGGTTCTTCTGGCAGCATCGCTCGCTCGTGTATTCCAGGGTCTCCTGCTTGTGCCAATGGCATTCATGCCTACCTTTTACCTTGCCGGAGTGTTCTTCGCGATCAGGTCTGCAGTTGCAGGATTCGGCACTCCCAACAGGATGGGCATAAATGTAAGCGGAATAAAAGGTGGAGACTTTGGCACATCCACCAGTCTTCAGGGCATATCCATGAGGGCTTCCCAGAGCACTTCAGGTGCAACCGGGTACCTGATGGACTATTACCTTCCGATGCCTCTTGTGCTGGGTGGATTTATCCAGGCATTTGCCGGATTCTTCTATTACAAGATGTTCAGCAAGTCCAGAAAAGATCCGGCACCTTCGGGATCGGAACAGTAAAAAACAAGAAATCAATATTCTAACCGCCACGGTGATGATTTCAGCCTTGACTGAGACTATGATGATAGACGGGCGAACTGAGTGGTTGTTATTTAAAAAATGGCCTCTTAATTCACAGGTAATGGTTTGAAACCTCCGGATCACCTCAACCTATGCTTGCTTCCGGGCCAGTATCCTTGTGTAAAATCCTTTTCTGCTGTTACTTTCCAGGGTAAAATTGTTCTCCACAAGGAGCCTTGTTACTTGTTCCGGGTCAAATATTCTAAGGGAATGCACTTCCTCAAAGTAGTCAAGTATATCTCTGCCACGATATATGGTGCATTTGAATTCCAGTTCAAGACGTTTGGCATTCAAGTCCACTTTCGGGAATGTAGATCTAAATGATTTCATCCCGCTTTGCTTCCCTTCAAGGATCACCGGCTTAGGTTGATTATGCTTGAAAAATTCCGCATTAAGGAAATCCAGCATGAAAATGCCACCATTTGACAGACTCTGGTGGATACCTTTGAACAGCCCTTGAATATCGGAGTCTTCGTATAGGTAGTCAAAGGATCCAAACAGGCATATAACGGCATCATAAGATTTCTCAAAAGAAAACTCTTTCACGTCCTCCAGTGAAACACTTGCCTGAATATCTGCCTCTCTCAATTTAGATTTAGCAGCTTCAATCATTGGGGGTGATGAATCTATCCCGTCGGCCACATATCCCTTCTTGGATAGTCTCAAGACGTAGGAGCCAGTCCCACAGCCAATGTCTAGAATTGATTTAATTCCAGTTTGTTCTGCCTGAAGAAGGTTTGAGATTTCTTCTACTTCACCGTCGTAATCTATTGAGCTATAGATTAAATTATAATATTTACCATACTTTTCATAGAGCAATATGCCTGAAGAACCAACTATAAGGAGAAAAAAGTATCGCTCTCCACAATATCTCAAAACCCAGGGTGGTAATATTCGCAAAATCCGGAAAATAACGGCATAAACATCGATTGATTGCTATTTCCTCAATTCGGAAAAATAACATGGGGATGGGGTTTAATGCTTATTGCCCAATCAATGTCACAGTGTTACTGGCTGCGTTTTCTTGATTTGCTCTTTCACTGGTATTTGTAAGGCAGAAGATCAAGAACGTCGCATTTGCCGATTCCATTCTCTTTGGGATATATAACCTTCACATGCTCACCATAGTCGCTGATTAGTTCCCTGCACATCCCGCAAGGTGATACAACTTTTATCTCGCGATCCTCATCTTCGGGATGCGGATGGGCAACAGCAACAATCGTATCAAAATCCTCATGGCCTTCAGATATCGCTTTTCCTATGGCAATGGCCTCTGCACAGACTGCAATCCTGCCGACGTTTGCGTCAATGTGTACCGCGGTAATTATTTTCCCGCTCTTCGTCCTTATTGCAGAGCCTATGGAGTGCCATCCCTCCTTGTATCTTTTTGTTATGATATCCCTGGCCCTGTCAATGAGTTCGCGATCGTCATCTGTAATTTCATATTCCATGTCCGTGTATCAAATAAAAAGAATATGAATTTAGCCGCTGAACTACCTTATTCGCTCAAGCGTGAAAGAGCCAAGATCGAAACCCGCATCATTCTGGTACATCTCGACCCAGTCCCTCGTCCTGGCGTTTCCCAGCCCCCTTATCCGGAGGCGGTTTCCTGAGCCTGAGGTCCTGAACTCTATTGCTCCGTCCATGAGGTAACTGAGCGATTCATAGGTGTTGCTCTCAAATATTCCCTCTTCAAGTATGTAGAATGAAACAGCATTTTCTGCCCTTCTCTTCTGGACGAACTGCTGCAGGAACCTCATCGACTTGTTTTCGTAATCCTGTGATATGTACGGGGTGAGTGATGAGAACAGGAGCCTGTAGTACGGGTGTTCTTTCTTGATCTCTGATGTTATGGCATCGACGGTCTTGATCAGCGCACTTATGTTTCCGCCGTCAACAACTGTCGCATATTCAGAAGGGGCAGCTATCTGTATGTTTTTCGAGTAAGCGTCCACAAATTTCAGCATTCCGGATTTTTCAGCCTCTTCAACACGATCCGTTATCCTGCCCGCTTCGTACTTGATCTGGTTTATGTCCCTGTCGGTGGAGATCACAACGACAGGAACAGACTCTTCTATTGACCTTGCAATGAAATTGTAGGAAAGAACATCCTTTCCGGAGAATGGCGGACCGTAAAGGAGAACATTGCGTGAAGTCCTGAGACCGCCGACAAGAAGATCATCCAGCTTGTCTATTCCGGTGGAAACAAGGTCCGATGACTTACCGATTCCAGGATATCCGCCGTCATTATGCCTTACAGGAACGCTGGAAGAAACATCCGTCTTTCCTCCTCTCAGCTCATCGGCAATCCCCTTCAGGACTTCATCGAGCTGCCTGAGGGTTTCCACCGATTTGTTCAGCTCAGCTCTTAGTGCTTCCCTCCTTTCCTTCAGTTCCTCAACGAATTTCCTGATCTTTTCAAACTGCTCGTCTTCCATTACCTGCTCCTGCTCTTGAATGTACCAGAGACAACCCACGGGGGCTCTGTGTCTTCAAACGGCTCCATCCCATGAACCCTGTTGCTCTCTATAATTTTTTCGTCCACCTCTATTCCCAGGCCGGGCTTTCCCGAAAGCTCGAAATATCCGTTTTCAAGCTTGTATCCTGATTTCACGAGGTTTTTCTTCCAGTCCGGCCAGAATTTCTCGAAACTTTCCTGGATCAGGAAATTCGGAAGTGTGGTATCAACGTTGAGCGAGGCTGCCGTTTGAACAGGACCGAAAGCATTGTGGAATGCCACAGGAACGCCAAAGGATTCCGCTATTGCTGCGGTTTTCTTGTTTTCAAGTATTCCAAGCGAGTTTGTGAGATCTGGCTGTATTATGTCCACAAGGCCTTCGGAAATGTACCTGGCGAAATCTGTCTTGTTGAGGAGCCTTTCCCCCAGTGCTACGGGTGTGGTGACATATCTCTTGAATTCAGGAAGTCCGACTTCAAGTTCCGGATGAACAGGTTCCTCCATGAACAGGGGCTCAAACTCATCCAGTACCATTCCTGCCTGGATTGCGTATCGTGTCGAGAATCGCCCATGGTATTCGATAAGAAGATCCACATCATCACCGAGATCAGCCCTCATTGCGCCAACTATTTCTTTCGCATTTCTCAGGCCCTCCTTTGATATCCGGTCGTAATTGTCTCCGAAAGGATCGAATTTCATGGCGGTGAAGCCCTTCTTCATTACCTCTTTCCCTTTCTCGACAAAATAATCCGGAGTTACGCAGTCCGGATACCAGCCGTTCGCGTATGCACGTATCTTCCTGTTGTATTCCCCGCCTATCAGGTCATACACCGGAGCACCAAGTTCCTTCCCGATAAGGTCCCAGCTGGCGATTTCAAATGCACTGAGGGCCGAAGTTGCTTCCATGGATTTCGAGAGATAGAAGGAATTCCTGTAGAAGTCCTTGATGTTCTTCTCGATGTTGAAGTAATTAGCTCCGTCGAAAATCCTGCTCACCTCACGCATGCTCTCCAGAACAGGGAGCGTCATGAATGTTGTAGGAGCCTCTCCGTAACCTATCTGCCCATCCTCTGATGTAAGCCTTACGAGTAAAATAGTGGAACTCCAGGGGGAAGAGATTTCTTTACCTTTTTCTCCTAATTCCAGAATTTCTATTTCCTTTATTTTTGGAGCCATGCTTAAGGATTAAAATGATTATATTTAAAATTACAGATTTATAATCAAATAATAAAAGCTAAAATAAGCAGGAAAAAGGTTTCCCGAATATTGACATTGATCCGGATATTCATTTTACATGCCTGATCTTGCAAAATTCTAATTAATTGAGTCCCTATACTGGTACGATGTATCATGTCCAGTGATGTACAGATTGTTAAGAATTTTGAAGTTGCAGGAAAGAAATACAATTATTACTCACTTCCGGACCTTGAAAAGATGGGGTATAAAGTTTCAAAGCTTCCCATATCAATCAGGATTGTCCTGGAATCGCTCATAAGGAATATAGACGGGAAAGCAGTTACAGAGGAAGACGCAAAGAGATTGCTGAGCTGGAATTCAAAGAACCCGGGCGAGAGTGAGATACCATTCAAGGTGTCAAGAGTTGTCATGCAGGATTTCACGGGAGTCCCTGCTGTTGTTGATCTAGCGGCAATGAGGGATACAGTCAAGGCTGTTGGAAAGGATCCGCTCCTGATACAGCCTCAGGTGCCCGTTGATCTTGTGATTGACCATTCTGTCCAGGTTGATTTTTCAGGAGTTCCGAACGCACTGGAACTCAACATCAAGAAGGAATTCGAGAGGAACCAGGAGAGGTATAAATTCCTGAAATGGGCTCAGAACTCCTTCAAGAACCTCAGGATCGTTCCACCTTCAGTTGGCATAATTCACCAGGTCAACCTGGAATACCTTGGAAAAGTGGTAATGGCAAACGAGAAGAACGGCGAGAATTTTGCCTATCCGGACACCCTTGTGGGGACGGATTCGCACACCACAATGATAAACGGAATCGGTGTAGTAGGATGGGGAGTCGGAGGCATAGAGGCAGAAGCTGCAATGCTTGACCAGCCCGTTACAATCCTGACACCCGAGGTCATAGGCGTAAACCTTCATGGAAAGCTGAATCCCGGAATAACGGCAACAGATCTGGTCCTTACACTTACAGAACTTCTCAGGAGAAACAAGGTTGTCGGAAAGTTTGTTGAGTTCCATGGAGACGGAGTGTCACAGCTGGCACTTCCTGACAGGGCAACACTTTCCAACATGTGCCCTGAGTACGGTGCAACTCTTGCGCTGTTCCCGGTTGACGAGGAAACACTCAATTATCTCAGGGTAACCGGCAGAAGCGAGGAACAGGTGGAACTGGTAAAGAAATATATGGAATCACAGGGCCTGTTCGGATCTCCGGATACCCTCGATTACAGCCAGGTCATTGATCTCGATCTGTCCACTGTTGTTCCTACCGTGGCTGGCCCGAAGCTACCGCAGCAAAAGGTCAGGATGGGGGAGATCAGGAACAGTTTCCTGAATTTCCTTGAACACTCTGAAACCTACGAAATGATGGATAACGGCCACGCTTCAAGGGAAGTTGTGCTGAAGAGCGCACCTGTTACAGTTAAGGAGAGCAGGGAAAGGCTGAGTGATGGAGATGTTGTGATAGCAGCGATAACAAGCTGTACGAACACCAGCAATCCACAGGTGATGGTAGCGGCAGGCCTTCTCGCAAAGAAAGCAGTTGAGAAGGGCCTAACCGTGAACCCAAAGGTAAAGACCAGCCTTGCTCCAGGATCAAGAGTAGTATCAGACTATCTTGATAAATCGGGCCTTCAGGAATATCTGGACAAGCTTGGATTCTATCTCGTCGGATACGGCTGTACCACATGCATTGGAAACAGCGGACCGCTTGACGAAGGAATAGAGGACGCAATCGTGAAGAACAAGCTGAGCACTGCAGCAGTGCTTTCCGGGAACAGGAATTTCGAGGCAAGAATTCACAAGAACGTAAGGGCAAACTACCTGATGTCTCCGCCGCTCGTTGTTGCATTCGCGATAGCGGGGAAAGTCACTGTTGATCTGGAGAACGAACCCATTGGAACAGGAAAGGATGGAAAAGAGGTGTACCTCAAGGATATCTGGCCTACGGAACAGGAAATATCCAGCGTCATAAACAGCTCGATAAACAGTGAGATGTTCAGGTCAAAGTACCAGAACCTCGATGATTACAACGAGAGCTGGAAGGTCCTGAACTCACCTGGCGGAACAACATACGGCTGGGATGACAGCAGCACCTATATCAGGAACCCTCCATTTTTCGAGGGATTTGAACCTGACAGGATCTCAACCGAATCAGAGATCAATGATGCCAGGCCACTGCTGGTTCTCGGGGATGCTGTAACAACAGATCATATCTCACCGGCCGGTGCGATATCAAAAGACAGCCCTGCAGGAAAATACCTCATTGAACACGGAATACTGCCTGCAGATTTTAACTCCTTCGGTTCAAGGAGAGGAAACCACGAGGTCATGATGAGGGGCACCTTCGGAAACGTAAGGATTGTCAACAGGCTTGCTGACAGGGAAGGTGGATTCACGAAGCACCTGCCGGACGGGAAAATCAGTTCCGTTTACGATGCGGCAATGCTGTACATGAAGGAAGGAGTTCCGCTTCTTGTGTTTGCAGGATCAGAATACGGAACAGGAAGCTCCAGGGACTGGGCAGCGAAAGGCACCGGCCTTCTTGGAGTCAGGGCCGTAGTTGCAAGAAGCTATGAGAGAATCCACAGGAGCAATCTCATCGGCATGGGAGTTCTTCCGCTGCAGTATCCTGAAAACGAGACCTTTGACAGCATCGGGGCGGATCCTGAGCAGAAGTTCAGCCTGAAGATCCCGGAGACGCTGAAGCCCGCTTCAGAAGCAGAGCTCACGTACACCGACAAGGAAGGAAAGACGAAATCCGTGAAGCTGAAGATCAGGCTTGACACCCCAGTTGAGGTTGAGTACTACAGGAACGGAGGAATACTTCAGTACGTACTTAGAAGAATAGTAAAGGAATAATCGAAAAACGAAATTTTTCCAATCTTTTTTGGAAAATCTTAATATTAAGAACTATTGTTATGGGTACGAATGTACATTTCATCCCCGCCCGGCACAATTGCACTTGCTGGGCATTTCATGCCCCCGGAGGAACACAGGAAACTGTCTGAAATGGGGCTTAACGCCTATGGAGAGGATAAATCCCTCACAATACTCCAGTTTATGAGGGACCTTGAATGGGTTTATATTTCCTATGAGGAAGGGGGAGTCATTTCTTTAAAACCGACAGAACAAGGCCTGTCATTTTTTGAAAGAGGAATGACAGGGGAATTTGAAGAAGAATACGGCACGCTGTATGATCTTATCAGGAATTATCTCAAGGAGTACCTGAAGGATCCAGAAGACATAATAGACGTTGCAATTGAACTTGCCGATTATTATTCTAAGAGTGGAAATTTCACTAGGGCTATAGATGTTGGATCTACCCTGATTACATTGGGAAATAAAAAGAGAAATTACAGGGCGTTAGCAAAAGCACACGATATCTACGCTAATGCAAATCTAATGAAACTTGATTTAGGTTTTGCAAAAAATCACTATGAAAAATGTATAATGTATTCTGAACGGAGTAATGATCTTAAAAGCTCCGCCAGAGGCTACATGGGTCTTGGCTCAGTGAGTGGTTATTCTCAGGATCTTAATAGCGCTATACAATATTATGAAAAGGCCTTTTTGATATTTAAAGAAAAGAATGATGAAACAGGTATGAATCAGGTAAAGTTGAATGAGGCCCTGGTTTATGGCGCTATGAGAAAATTCAAAGAGTTCTTCGAAATGAACGAAGAAGCCAAGAGATATTTCATCAGATCAGGCGACAAACAACATTTAGAGTACTGTTATTTGAACGAATCTGGAATTCTTTTAAACCTTGGGAGGATAAATGAAGCAATTGATAGTGTAGTTGAAGCTTATGAGACTGCTAAGGAAGCTCATAACAAGAGAGTAATGAGCTTATCTGGGTTGAACATTGCAAGAATATATCTTCTAACAAATAGGGCGGGCGATGCATTCGAATACATCAATGATGCGTACGAATACTTCAGGAAAAATCTTGATACAAATGGTGTAGCCCTTTGTTATGATCTTTACTGCACGTATTATGTTGCTATGGGCGATCTTAAATCTGCAGATTCTAATCTGGAAAGAATGTTAAAAAACTATCAAGTAAAGAACTTTGCAAGGGGAATTGTTGATGGTTATACTTCATATATAAGGACTATGAAGATATATGATTATCCCGATTCCCAAATCATTCAGAAAATAGATGAATTCAGAAGCCTAAATCATATTCAGAAGAATTTAAAATTATTCAACGAAGTTATAAATGAAATAATTGAAGGGTGAAAAATTAGTCGTTGGAGAATGAAGTCCCGGCTACTATGAAGTTTATTTTCACTTTTGGGATTTCCATTTCTTCTTTTATCTGTTTAAGATTTCCTAACATTTTAATTGACCTCAAACCTCTTATATCGTGATTAATATTATTCGTTACGTGTGATAAAATGTAGAACGGTTGCATGTACATTAACGAGCACATGTATATTATGTAGGTGCGAATAAATGAAGTGAGTTTATACATGAGTCAACCGGATTGTTTATATCTAGTATACAGCTCTCATTTCCACTATCACCTTCTGCATGTGTATTATCCAGTGTTGCATAATAAGCGTTTTTCGCGTGTTCTTATGTATACAATGTGATCAGCAATTCATTTTTTCGCGCTTTCTGAAGGCGAAATCTGTCATGATCAAAAATTTCGTGCTATATATTAGCACGGTAATTATAATAAGTATTTCTTTGGACTCATGCAAACAAAGATTATTTATTCTGACCAGTGCATTCCGATCGCATGGAAGACGAAATAAAATCCTCTCTTGATCGTCTGAAGCAGGATAATATTGAATTTCTGCAACTTCAGTTTTCTGATATTGTAGGAGCTGTCAAAACCCTTACTGTTCCTAAAAACAGGTTTGAAGCAGCTCTGACCGAAGGAGTTGTTTTCGACGGCAGCTCCGTGGCCGGCTATGCCCAGATAGAAGAATCCGATATGAGGGCAGTCCCCGATCTGTCAACGTATACGGTATTTCCGGAAAACCACAATCCCGGCAAGACGGCAAGGTACATCTGCAAAATATTCACACCGCACGGGGAAAGATTCAACGGAGACCCCAGGTACGTTCTTGAAAAGACCATAGAGAAATTGCACAAGAAGAAGATGGAATTCTTCGTGGGGCCGGAATTCGAGTTTTTTGTTTTCAAGAGGGACCAGAACGGGAACCCGACCGTAATGCCAAGCGACTATGGCGGTTATTTTTTTTTTTTCAAGCAGAAGACGGCATACGAGATACGCCAGGAGATCCTCATGAACATCCACAAGCTTGGATACCAGCCTGAAGCAGCACACCACGAGGTTGCATACGGGCAGCATGAGATAGATCTCAGGTATTCGCAGGCTATGGTTATGGCCGACCGGGTTGCGATGCTGAAGAGCATAATAAAGAACGTTGCACAGAAATACGGTCTTTATGCCACCTTCATGCCAAAGCCGATTAACGGCATGAACGGCTCCGGAATGCACGTACACCAGAGCATCATGGCCTCTGACGAGTCAGTAAACTTGTTTTATGACAAGGACGCCAAACACGGACTCAGCGAGCTTGGAATGCACTATCTTGGCGGAATTCTCAAGAACATAAATGCAGGCTCTTCCATCCTGGCATCATGGGTAAATTCATACAAACGGCTTATACCGGGGTACGAAGCTCCTGTTTATATATCATGGGCGAACAAGAACAGGACAGCTCTAGTTAGAGTTCCTGCCGGCGAGGGAAACAGGAAGAGAATGGAACTCAGGTGCCCGGACTCTGCGGGAAATCCGTACCTTCAGTTTGCAGCAGTTCTTGGAATGGGGCTGGACGGAATAGAAAACAAGATAGATCCTCCTGATCCTGTTGAGAAGGACATATTCAGGATGTCTCCCAGCGAGAGGCTGAGTGCCGGGATAATGTCCATGCCAGAGAGTCTTGGCGAGGCCCTGCACCATCTCAGGAACAGCACCATAATGAAGGAAGTCCTGGGAACTCATGTGTTTGACAATTTCATAGAAGTCAAGCAGAGGGAATGGGATGCATTCAGAGCCCACGTTACCCAGTGGGAAGTAGACAAATATCTTCCGGTTCTCTGAATTACCTCAGGGAATCCATTTTCTTTTTCTTTCTTTTTTCCATGGCTGCTGAATAAGCAGAAATTGCTAGCAGAACCAGTCCCGACGGCAGAAGGGCAAATCCGAAAACAACAGCAAATGTGTTCAGGTAACCGATATCGCCGAGTTTTACTGTCATATTGACCTGGCTGTTTCCGTTATTTGTTATTACAAGAGTCCAGTTTCCTGATGCCGGTGCAACAACAACCGCAGAATAAGTCGTGGGTGACAGCGATATGTTGCCGTAATGGGCACCGTCCGGGGCGATGAGGAATGCGGTTACATTTACGCTTCCGTTGCTCGTCTGCTGTATTGAATAATGGATGTCGTCGCCAGCGTGAACTCCTGCCTTGTAATAGTGATTGCTGGTTCCGGGTGCTACGTAAACGTTGCTGTAGGTATTGGTTGACTGCATAAGCAGGGCTACTGAAACCGAAAACAGCACAATTGATACAACTATAAGAACCAGCCCGATTCTATTCAATCTCTTTCTGTTGGGTCTTAGCATTTAATATCAGGACGCTCCGCAGTGTTTAAAATGATAAGTGTGAATGGTTTTTAAATTTTCGTCCGCCGGAAAAATTATCTAGGCACCTCAGCAGTGATTTCTCCCGATTCTTTGATCTCCAGATCCTCAATCCTCATCAGATTCTTGATTATGTCTGAATGCCGGGCAAGTATTTTGCTGTCTCCCGAAAGGATCACCTTTTCAAGCCTAGTGCTCATGGAGAGCTTCAATGAGGATTTCAGCGTTCTTATGCCTGATACGGCCTGCATAATGTAATCCAGCTCCTTCTCTTCCTTCAGGAAGCTGAATTCAGGGCCCTTTTCCGGCCATCTTTCAAGGTGTATGCTCTTCCCTTTTCCAGGATAAGGCAGCCTGTTGTAGACCTCTTCGGTGATGAACGGCATCACGGGGGCGTACATCTTCAGCACCTGGATTATCGTATAAGTGGCGGTGGAAAGCATCTCGGATATTTCATTCTCACCGCTTCCCGTTTCTGAAAGGTAATTTATCCTGCTCTTGATAATCTCAAGGTAGTTGTCGCAGAAAGTGTTCCAGAAGAAGTTGTCAACCTCGGATCTCGCTTTGGAAACGGTGAAGTTGTCCATTTCCCTGGTTGCGTTCTCCACTGTATTGTTGAGCTTCGATATGATCCACCTGTTTATGTCCAGTTCCGGGCTTCCAGAAATTTCCCTGACACTTCTTCCTTCGGAAAGCATTTCGATGAGTTTTGCAGCGTTATGGATCTTTATCACAGTCCTCCTTCCACGGACGAAATCCTGCTCCTTTGTCTTGATATCCTCACCTGGAATTGTTGTTGAAGACCAGAACCTGAGGGCGTCAGCGCCGTATTCATCAACGACCGTTGAAGGCTCGACAACGTTGCCCTTGCTCTTGCTCATTTTCACTCCGTAGGGGTCGTACACGTTCCCGCTGATCATTATGTTCTCCCAGGGAACCACGTCATCGTGTATTTTCGACCTCGCTATCGTTGTGAATGCCCAGAAGGAAATTATGTCGTGCCCCTGGAACCTGATGTCCATGGGGTAGAGCTGTTCAAGCAGGCCAAGCTTCTTCAGCGAAAGCCTCGGTGAAAGTGAGGAAGTCGCCCAGGTATCCATTATGTCGGTTTCAGGCTCAAAGTCCGAGGATCCGCATTTTTCACATTTCTTGCCCGGACCGGATGTCCTTGGATCCACAGGGATCTGGCCTTTATCAGCGAAAAGCGTTTCTCCGCAATTCCTGCAGTACCAGGCCGGGAAGGGAACTCCATAATATCTCTGCCTGGATATGCACCAGTCCCACTTCAGGCCGTTCACCCAGTTGTCGAATCTTGTTCTCATATGCTCAGGTATCCAGTTTACCTCTGAACCGTTCTTCAGGAATTCCCCCCTGAGATCAAGGTACCTTATGAACCACTGCTTGCTTATCCCTATTTCAACCGGTGTCCCGCATCTTTCGTGAGTGTTGACCGAATGCTTGATCTTCTCGATTTTCTCAACGTAACCGGAATCCTGGAGGGTCTGTATCATCTTCTTCCTTGCTTCCTGGACCGAAAGGCCTTTGAGATCTCCGGCATCTTCACCAAGGTTTCCGAACCGGTCTATCAATACCCTCAAATCCAGGTTGTATTTCCTCCAGAGCTCGAGATCATTCTGGTCCCCGAATGTGCACACCATTTCTGCGCCGGTTCCCTTCTCCCTGTCAATTGAGGGATCGGTGAATACCTTCACCTTGTGGCCGTAAACAGGTACCGTAACCTCTTTTCCGATAATACTGGAAAATCTTTCATCATCAGGGTTTACGAACAGGCCGACACATGATCCTATCAATTCCGGCCTTGTTGTTGCTATCGTTATCTTTTCTCCATTCTCCAGCCTGAAGTTCACATAAACAAAACTGGTCGAGAAGGAAGCATCCTTCATCTCGATCTGGGAGATCGCTGTGTGGCAGTTCGGGCATCTCACAACAGGGGCTTCTTCACGGTAAACCCTGTTCTTTCCCACAAGATCGAGGAACATCTCCTGGGATATCTTCTTTGATTCCGTGGACGATGTTGTATAGTAATCCTTGAAGGAAGCGCTCATCCCTATATTTCTCCAGTTCCTGAGAAGGTCTTTCTGGGATTCAAGGCTGCTCTCCTCACATGCTTTTATGAATTCAGAAAGCGGCATCTTTTCGGCTTTTACCTTCAGGAGTTTTTCGGTATATCTTTCAGTGGGGAGGCCGTTATCGTCAAATCCCCATGGATAGAACACCTTGTATCCCCTCATCCTCTTGTATCTTGCGATGAAGTCCTGATGAGGGTATGAAAATGCATGCCCCATATGCATCTTTCCAGAAATGGTAGGGGGCGGAGTATCAATGGCAAAATAGTCGCTTCTTTTGCCGCCTTCATATGAAAAAGAGTAAATATCGTGGTCTTCCCAGAATTTCTTCCACTTTTCTTCCATCTCGGGGATGTTGATGTCCATTTAACATCGTTATAAAAGCTGGTTTTAAAACATTTGTCATCTTGCTGTAACGGAGGCAAGACCGCTTCCAGCCGCATGAATGGGCCAATTGCTGTTCCCCGGGGTTTCCCGCTCACATTTAAATATGGCAGAAATCAGTTGATTGCAGCTACTTGATAACAGGAAATCTCTTCGGATAATGCTATACAAAGCCAATCACAGTTGCATAGAGTTTAATAGTTTGATTGTCATGAAAAGGAGATAATATTGCCATCTATAGTTGATGATTTGATGAAAGGGGCCATAGAATACGAGGAAAACGCATATCTGAAATACCAGAAGTTATCAGAAAGGGCTGCACAATCAAACATCAGGAGCTTTCTCATCACTTTCGCCAACTACAGGAAAGAGTTCAGGGACAGGATGGTAAGGATTATGGAAAGCGATGCCGAGAGCGACCTTACTCCCAGGGCAGTCAGGATGCTTTACCTCCAGGCAACGGAGCACCTTTACAGGGAAGGGAGAGTGGATCTGACGAATCTCCAGAGTGTCCTTCTTTTCATTTCCAAATCAGAGGCAGAGGCTTACAAGGAGTTCAGGAAAGTCTACGATGAGCTTCCGGACTGCAAAGCAAGGAAATCTGTGGAAGCAGTCCTGACCGACAAGGAGAAACTGAGGAACAAAGCCGATCACTTGTACCATGATTTCATAGAAGCGGCTTATTGATAAATTCCCTTCCTGAACACGGATGATGGATGAGAATTATATATCATACTGAAATAGTTGGGAATGCATCTTATCATCGGTTCAGGCGACGATCCTGCCAGCACCTCAATGAGCAGCCACCTGCTTGATAATTATGATTTCAGGGAATCGGAAGAATATCCGGGATTTCTGGAGCATGGGGAATTTCTTTTCCATAAGATAGAAATAAAGCACCTTTACTACGATTCACTGGAATCTGAAATAAAGGATGCGGGGCTGCAGATCGATGACATAATATTCCTTTCAAAACATTCATCCGTTGCGGATATCAAGTCTCTGACAGTACATCCGGAAGGCAACTTCCAGGATGCGAAACTCGGAGGAAAGGAGAGGACACTTTCCATGAGCAGCCCGATGTGGATGTCATCCGCTCTCAGGAAGCTGAAGGATACATATTCCGGAGACAGTTTTGAGATCACTTTTGAAGCCACCCATCATGGGCCGTACCTCAGGACTCCAAGCTATTACATCGAGATTGGGACTACAGAGAATGAGTGGTCAGATCCGGGTGCCCTGGAATCCGTTACCGAGGCTGTAATGCACTCGGAAAGCAACAGCTACGAGAACTTTGTGGGAGTGGGCGGAGGCCATTATATGCCAAAGATCACCCAGTACGTATACGAGAACAGCCTGAATGTGGGTCATATGATCTCAAAGCATAACCATGATTTCATAACAAAGGAACAGGTTGTTGAAAGTATTGAAAAAACTCCTAACTGCAAAGGGTTCATCCTTGATCACAAGGGTACCAAGGGGAGAGTCAGATCCATGGTTAAGGAGTTAGCAGAATCCATGAATATGGAAATAATTAAACTATAATTTCTTAAAAATATTCTTATTTATATGGATATATACACAATTTTATAAGTGCGCTGTATGAC
>OFHI01000128.1_pt1 | contig 15772 bp, 16 predicted proteins | sample 1522021 | NCBI WGS metagenome assembly OFHI01 (sample SAMEA2464839, study PRJEB22497) | soil metagenome | biome: Grassland; feature: Farmland; material: Clay | place: Australia | collected 2013-02-01 | depth 1.4 m | reverse complement strand
CAGGGGCACGTGGCCTACCCCGACCAGGCCGACAACGCCGCCCATCGCCTGCTCACGGCACTGGCCGAGCTGGTCGCCACGGACTGGCCCGAGGGCGACGGGCACTTTCCGCCCCTGTCCCTGCAGGTTTCCAACGTCGCCAGCGGCACGGGCGCCGGCAACGTAATTCCGGGACATGCGGCCGCCCATTTCAACTTCCGCTATCCGCCTCCCATCGAACCGGGGGACCTGCAGACACGGGTCGAGGACATCCTGGCGCGTCACGCACGCGAGCACGGCATCAGCTGGCATGACAGCGGACGCCCCTTCCTCTCGCCTGAAGGACGGCTGCGTACCGCCGTCAGCGAAGCCATCGAAGCCGAACTCGGCTCTCCGCCGCATCTGTCGACCGGCGGAGGCACCTCCGACGCACGTTTCATTGCCCCCACGGGCGCTGAAATCATCGAACTCGGACCGCCGCGGGGATCCATCCACAAGATCGACGAACATGTGCGTCTCACCGACATCGAGACGCTGACCCGCCTTTATGGGCGAATCATCGAATCCGTCATGACCCAGCCCGGCCATATTTCAGGGCTCATCCATCACCGCTAATGCTTTCACATGCCGGGATAAGGAACCGCAGCTTCATCCCAGCAGATGATCCTCTTGAAATTCGGCACTCGAACCCTCCTGGGCATGGTGCCGCAATTCTACGCGGCGTATCTTGCCCGATATGGTTTTCGGCAATTCCAGAAACTCCAGCCGCCGGATACGCTGGTAGGGTGCGAACCGCTCGCGGGCAAAGAGGAAAATCCGCCTTGCAGTCTCCGCATCGGGCGCATAGCCGCTCCGCAGGCTGATATACGCCTTGGGAACAGCAAGCCTAACCGGATCGGGAGCGGGGACGATCGCGGCCTCCGCCACCGCTTCGAACTCGATCAAGGCCGACTCGAGCTCGAACGGACTGATCCGGTAATCCGAGCTCTTGAACACGTCATCCGCCCGGCCAACGTACCAGTAATGACCGTCCTCATCGCGGCGGGCTATGTCGCCAGTGCGGTAGCAGCCGCCGCTCATCGCGGCCGCCGTACGTTCGGAATCCCCCAGGTATTCCTTCATCAGGCCTACCGGGGGCGGATCCAGCCGCAACGCGAGCTCACCCTCATCCGCCGGGTTGCCATCCAGGTCGAGGAGTACAGGCCGATAGCCGGGCAACGGGCGGCCCATCGCGCCCGGTTTCACGGCTTGCCCGGGGGAATTCGCGATCTGGGCTGTTGTCTCGCTCTGCCCGTAGCCGTCACGGATGGTAAGTCCCCAGGCGGCGCGGACCCGCTCTATGACTTCGGGATTGAGCGGTTCGCCGGCGCCCACCAGTTCACGCAACCGGGTGCGGTACGCCCCAAGGTCCTGCTGTATGAATAATCGCCATACGGTAGGGGGCGCGCACAACGTTGTTACCTCCAGGTCACGAATCAATTCCAGAGTACGCACCGGATCGAAGCGGCCGGAATTCAACGCAACCACCGTTGCACCTGCATTCCAGGGCGCGAACACACTGGACTAGGCATGCTTGGCCCAGCCGGGCGAGCTTATATTCAGATGCCGGTCGCCTTCCCGCAACCCAATCCAGTACATCGTGGATAAATGCCCCGCGGGATAGGACAGGTGGGTATGGACCACCAGCTTGGGACGCGCCGTTGTACCCGAGGTGAAATAGAGAAGAAAAGGATCGTCACTGCGCGTCTTGCCGATGGGTTCGAACTCCGCCGACGCCTCATAGGCCGCAGTGTAATCCTGCCAGCCGGTTGCGCTGCCGCTTACGAGTATCCGCGTGATGCCCGCAGTCAATCCGGCGCATTGTTCCAGGCAATCGGCGCCTGCCACCACATGCGAAACCCCGGCAGCATCCACACGGTAAGCGACGCCTTCGGCGTTCATCAGGGTCGTCGTCGGCACGACCGCCGCGCCGATGCGCATCAGCCCAAGCAGGCTTTCCCATAACGGTGGCACGTTGTCGAGCATGAGCAAAACACGATCACCGCGCTTCACCCCGAGACGGGTAAAGAAATTGGCGGCCTGCCTGGAGCCCCTCGACACTTCGCCAAAGGACAGGGCGTCAGGCGCCCCCTTGGCATTCGCGACGATCAACGCCGGTGCATCATTCCCTTCCGCGAGCCGGTCGAACCAGTCATAGGCCCAATTGAACTCGGCCGGCCGTGGCCATTCGAACTCCGCGTAGGCCGCCTCGTAGTCGTCTCTGCGCGAAATCAGCAGCTCGCGGGCTTGCGCAAAGGCCTTCGCTCCATCCATGCCCGTCTCCGGAAACAGCGCCAAATGTCGATTCTACAACCTTGCCGGGTGCCCTATATCGCTGATTTATCGCCATTACCTTGATATAACACCGGGCCGCCCCCATAATAGTCGTGTACATGGGGGCGACTAGGTTTCGACGTGGGTCGCAAAACCCGAGGTGCATGCCGAGGTGCAGTCCACCTCGTAAATCAGACTGCAACTTAAATAGCTGCGAACGACAACAACTTCGCACTGGCGGCTTAAGCCCCGCCAGCCTCTGACCGGAGCCGTGCCTGCGCGTCCGGAGGGCCTTCGGGCCCGCTTCAGGGGTCGCTTCTCGCAGGATCGTAGCCGTAGGGGTCCGGACTACAGCTACTAAAACCCAAGTCGGACTGGCCGCGTGTTTTCCCTGCCCGTCGGGTAGCACGCGGCAAGATCAATAGACCGGGATAAGCATGTAGAGCCAACGGCGGAGGGCTCGCGGACGCGGGTTCGATTCCCGCCGCCTCCACCATATACCGATCCGAGAAAATCCACCAAAATCCATAAAGCCGCCTGAGAGCGGCTTTTTTATTACATAGTTTGTCCGAGCTTGTTCAAGACCGTCCATTGACATCCGGGGGCAACAGGGGGCAATATTGGGGGCAACTCGCCGTTAGATTCCATTTCGAATCTGGAGTTGCCCCCGCCATGAGCCTCACAGCAACCGCCGTACGCAACGCAAAACCCTCAGAGAAGACCCAGCGTCTCTTTGATGGTCTCGGCCTGTATCTGGAGATTTCGCCCAAGGGCGGCAAATGGTGGCGTCTGAAGTACCGCTACGCCGGCAAGGAAAAGCGCCTGTCCCTGGGCACCTACCCCGACACCAGCCTGAAGGCAGCCCGAGATCGACGCGACGAGGCCCGCAAGCTGCTCAGGGAAGGGATTGACCCGAGCGAGCACCGCAAACAGGTAAAGACCGAACGCCGGGCGCGCAGCGAGAACAGCTTCGAGGCCATCGCCAAGGAGTGGTTTGAAGCCCGCTCTCCGAACTGGGTGCCCTCTCACGCCGATAAAATCATTCGCCGCCTCGAACGTGACATATACCCGGCCATCGGAAGTCGCCCTATTCGGGAAATCACTGGCCCTGAACTGTTGGGCGTCATGCGTAAGATCGCCGAGCGCGGCGCCATCGAGACCGCCCGGCGAGCCCTTGGCAACGTGGGGCAGATTTATCGCTACGCGATGGCGACCGGGCACGCTGAGCAAGATCTATCGAGAGCGCTATGGGAAGGTATGCCGAAGGCCCAGGTGCAGCATCTTTCGAGCGTCACGGATCCTGAGCGCGTAGGCGCCCTACTCCGCATGATCTGGGATTATCAGGGCTCTCCTATCGTTGCAGCGGCGCTCAAGTTCGGCCCGCTGACCTTCGTACGCCCTGGCGAACTCCGGCAAGCCCAATGGTCAGAAATCGATCTGGAGGGCACTGAGTGGCGATTCATAGCGAGCAAGACGGGGACCGAGCACATAGTGCCCCTGAGCCGCCAGGCCGTGGAAGTGCTGCGCGAGCTCCACCCCCTGACGGGCCGTGGCACCTACGTATTCCCGAGTGCCCGAAGCAACCGGCGCCCCATGAGCAACATGGCCGTGAATGCAGCCATGCGCCGCGTTGGCATCGACAAGGACGAATTCACCGGCCATGGCTGGAGAGCAACAGCCAGAACCATGCTGGATGAAGTGCTGGGTTTCCGACCTGACTTCATCGAGCACCAGCTCGCCCATGCGGTGCGAGATCCGAACGGCCGCGCCTACAACCGGACGGCTTTTCTGCCTGAGCGTCACAAGATGATGCAGGCATGGGCGGATTATCTCGACACACTGAGAAAACGCGATGGGAAAGTCATTCCACTGAAGGGAAGAACCGCATGAGTTCCAACCGCGCCTAGCCCGACGGGGCGAAAAGCCGGGCACTTCCTCCCGGTCTGGCGCGGCATCTTTCAGGAAGGCACGGAGGAAGCGTGCTATGCCGAAGAAACTGCCGTTACCTGATTACCGTGATAGTCATAGTGTTTGGGGCGACAGTTTCCCGCGAGACAAAGCAGAAGACTTAGCCGCCCGGTTTCCGTTCAAGCCGGAATATGACCTTTACGAAGAACTGAACCAAGCTGCATCGTGGCTGGATATGTTTCACCCTGCGAGCAGGGCGCAGCGAGAGAAGGCGGCACGCGAGGAAAAGAAGGGCGTCAAGGGCTATAGAAGTGGCGTTGGAGACGCGGCGCCGAAAGTGCGGCGGCAAGAGTTCGAGGCACTTCAAAAGCGCGGAGAGGACTTTCTCGAAAGCCTGCACAAGCTTGGGCATCATGCCCGCGTTGATTTGGCCATGAACGACCCGAAAGTGCCACAGGGACGTGTTGACCTAGAAAAACTACGACTGGAGGTTCGGATACTCCTGTGGGCAACACGCAAGGCGTTAGAAGCGTTGCGCAAAGCGAAAGCCGGGAGACCAGTGAAAGACGTTGAAGCATTGTTTGCCACTCAAATAAGGAAAATCTATCGTGAAGGCACGGGTAAGGACGACAAACCGAAGCATGATCGAGATGATACATATAGCGGTGATTTCTTCGAGTTTTTCAAAGCATGCATGGAAGCAGTCAATCTGTACAAGGGCGACAAACAGTTGGCGCGGCTGGCTAATAACGCCTGCAAGGGTGAGGGCATGAAAGCGGGGTCAAAAATCGAAGAATAAACTACCCTGTTATTGGGCCGTGATCTTTTAAGGTCGTGGCGGCATAGTCGTTGTACGCTTTTGGAATCTAGTACACGACGATGGACTACACACACCTTCCGCCCGAAGCTCTGCTGCGATGCTCCGATGTGTGCCTGCCTGCCGGGCCAGTGCCATTTCGGCGCTCGGCGTGGTTGGCGAGGGTAAAAGCAGGCGTAGCCCCCGCGCCGGCGCTGCGGACTGGGCGCGTGACCGCTTGGCGATGGGGCGACATCCGCGAATACCTTCAGGCGCTTGCCGACGGGAGTTCGGCATGAGTACCGTCAGACCAAGTCTGCGAATTGCGATTAACGCCATGTGCAAGGAGTGCATCTACGATCCACGGTCAGGAAATGGAACATGGGTCGAACAAGTCGCAAACTGCACCGCTCCACGTTGCCCTCTATACCCGGTAAGGGCTGGTCGAGATCGCGTCTCTGAGCCTCATAAAACAGCCTTAACGGGCCTTAATTCGGGTGCGCTGAGATGAGTCGAAAAAAAGCCAAGCGCCTCGAAGGGCGATTTGCGGCGATACCGTTGGAGGTGATGCAATCGCCAGCTTGGCGGTCATTGCCGCATGGGGCACGGAGCGTGCTTCAGGTATTGGCTGTGCAATACAACGGCCACGCAAACGGCGTGCAAAACCTGGCCCGTGCCACGTGCCGCCGTTATGGCCTGGCTCATTCGCGCGCGCTCAAGCACGCTCAAACGCTTGAGGATCGCGGCCTCATCGTCAAGACATACACCGCGAAATACACGGCCTCACGCTCCCGCATACCTAGCCAGTGGGCAATCGGCTGGCGCGACATAACGCACGCTGATAATCACGAACTCGGAACAATCCGAAAGGCAAAGAACGAATGGGTCATTTGGCGGCCTGCATATTTTCAAAGTGGACGAAACGGCCGCAATAAGTCAAAAACTGCGGCCAATTTGTCCGCAATACCATTTAGCTACTGCGGACGTTATGAGACAGAAATACAATTTACTGCGGCCGAAACGTCCAACCTTCTTAGAGTATGGGGAAGCCCGCTTTGTCTTCGCCTACCACGTGGGATTGATTACGCTCAGTATGCAATCGATGCGGAGTTTAGCCAGCATCCGCTAGGTGAGCGCTTGAAGGCGCGGACTTGCTTGCAGGTGGCAGCATGAGTGGTTACGGCTGGCGCCCGCATATCGAGAGCGCCCTGGCGCTGAACATTGAGCGCCTTATCCATTTTGGCGTCTTGCGAGACGGCGCGCGTGGCTCTTTGACCTGGCACGACCGTGATGGCGACGAACGCGGCGGTATCAGCTACACCACCGTCATGCAGACGGAAAGCGGCACGCTGACCCTGCATTATTCCCTGGCGGATCGAGATACCGGCGAACGCCAAAACATACAGTGCTATGTCCGATTGTCGTCCTTGCCCTTGAATTATGGCGGGCGGCGCTGGTACATGCACTGCCCCTATACTGGCCGACGTGCACTGAAACTCTACAAGTTCTCGGGCATCGAGCAATTCTGTCACCGCACCGCGATCCGTCCCTTGCCGACTTATGCCAGTCAACGTGTGAGTGGGCTCGATAGGGTCATGGAGCAACGCTGGGCCATTCGGCGCAAACTCGGCGATACCGTAAGCGATTTATTCGGCGAGCCAATGAAACCCAAGTGGATGCGTTGGCGTACCTTCGAGCGCTACGCGGCGCGTGATGCTGAACTGTCAGCCCGTGAAGATAGCTATTTGCTGTCGCTACTCGGGCATTTGCCATGAAGCAATTAACAAGCAGTTAGCCTATGGATTTAGGTTTGTTCGGGGCAAACCGAACCAGTTAGCAAGCCGGTGCGGCCAGCGAATTAGAACGTAGAAACTACCTCAACCCTAGTTTTTGTGGCGAGCGCTCCACTACTGGCTAATAGCCCAATTTTTCTGGAATTTTGACCTGCTCCACACAGTCACGCAAATTATCGACGGCGCCAGTGGCCAGTTTCACATGGCCTTCAATTTCTTCCCTGTTCGCGTCCACGGCATCTGCTATGTCCTTCGCTGTAAGACCCGGTAGTTTGCGAGAGAGCGGGAAATTCTTAATTGACGCAATATCCTGATTAGAAAATCCCGGCGTATAGGGCGCAGAGAGATCAAAGTCCTGCACGCACTTCTTGAAGTCCGCGAGCGCTTGCCTGGCATCGTCCAGAGTATTGTCGAGCGACGAGATGTCATAACCACTGCTGTCCACGTCGCTCCGTAAGGTGTGGAGTTGGGCCAACGCCACAGCCGCCACTACAGTACTTGCTATACCAACAACTAAGGCAACTATTGATATTAGACGGAAAATCTTGGCTTGGCCGTTACTGTCCACAGGATCGGCTCCCCTAAACCTAAGAGGCATAGTATACGCACTGGGATAGTCAACGGAAATACCGCTGAAACCTGCGTCGTTATGAGCTTTCCGCCGTTACCCAAGCGTTAATGAATCGACAGCATTGCAGTGCGGCGCGAAGCCGAATCCGTTGGCAAGCAACGCGACGCATGAAAGGGAAACATAGCAGCTCATTCGTGTTGATTCTTGTGGTGCGCTTTCCACCATTTACCAGCGAGGCGCTGAGCTTCGGCAACCTGTGCGGGCGTCATTTTGGATTCGGTGTCAGAGAGCAAAGCCGTAACTTTCTTATTACCCGCGGCTTGAGCGAGAATAAACCACTTTGCCGCCTGTACATAGTCCTGCGGCACACCCCGTCCCAAATAATACATGTCGCCCAATACGCCTTGTGCAGAAGATTCTCCCTGTTCGGCTGCCTTCCGATACCACTTCACACCCGCGGAATAATCCTGCGGCACGCCGCGACCAACGTTGTGCAGATAACCCAGCTCCTCTTGCGCTGCTGCGTAGCCCTGCTCCGCAGCCTTGCGATACCACCCCGCTGCCTTAGCATCGTCCCGCGGCACATCTTCGCCTTGTTGATAAATGGCGCCCAAGGCAGATTGGGCCGCGGCATACCCTTGTTTAGCCGCCTTACGGAACCAGTACATCGCTTTCGCAGAATCTTGCGACACACCGTTGCCGTTGTAGTACATCTTGCCAAGCATGTATTGAGCTGCTCCTGCAAGACCTTTATCGGCGGCCTTGCGATACCAATACATCGCCTTGGCATAGTCCTTCGGCACGCCTTCGCCGTTGGCATACATCGAGCCTAGGTTGTAATCCGACCCTGCGTCTCCTTGCTCCGCGGCCTTGCGATACCAATACATCGCCTTGGCATAGTCCTTCGGCACGCCTTCGCCATGTAGGTACATGTTACCCAAGCCAAATTGCGCGGATGCGTTTCCGTGGTTCGCAGCAATCCGATACCAGTGCATGGCCTTAACATTGTCTGGCGGCACCCCTTGACCGTCGGCGTACAAGTTGCCCAGCATAGCTTGTGCTTCAGCGTTGCCCTGCTTGGCCAACAACTCGAACATGCTAAATGCCGAAGCAAAATCGGCCCGCCCGTACGCGTCTAGCGCACGTTGCAAAGCAGGCTTGGCACGCCCCGCGCTGGAACTTGTGCCAGAAACGCTTGGTGGGGTATCCGCCCAGGCCCCCGCTTGAACTCCCGTTAGCAAGGTTGCGATGGATACAGCCAATAATATAGGCCTCATGGGTTCCCTCCCCGACCGGCTGAGATCCAACTATACCCCGTCAAGAGCGTTAGCGGTACGACATCCCGTGAGGAGCGGCAATTTGGCAACGGCAATCCCGCTGAAACCCGCATCGTTATAGCCTTTTCTCCGTTGCCAAACGGTAACGCCGCCAACAGTCCAAATGTTGGGCCAATTACGCCACTTTTGCGAGTCAAAAAGCCCCGAAAGCCGTGAGGCTATAGACGTTCGGCTATTCACAGGTGCGAGTAATACTGACGGAAGCGTCTATCGCCGCAGCCTACTCGTTAGTAAGGCGGGTACCCCGTGCGAGCGAGGAGAGACGACATCAATTGTGACAGGTGCGCGATTTTTTCCCCACCCCCCCAGCAGTCTGATGGTGGCGGCTTTCGAGGAAGAGCCTCCGCGCGTTAAAACTGCTTATCGAGGCCAGCATCCTGGAGAGTTTTATTGGCCGTATGGCGAGATTTTATGGCGCCATCGACCGTGAAATAGCGTTTCGAGAGCGGGCTATACCAGATCTCGTGGTCACCGCGCCCCTGCCGATGAAAGCTGCACCCGTTGCTGCGGAGAATGTTCTTGAGCTTGCGAGTATAGTTCGCCATTCAAGCCGAACGGCGGCGGGCGGCTACCTCTTCCTGGTAAACCAACGACAGCGGGACTTCTTCGGGCCCGTCATCACCCAGCAAGCCGTTTAGCTCCAAGAGTTCGGGCACGGCCTGACGGAGCCTTTCCGTCATGGCCTGGGGGGTAGCTGCTTCCAGGGAAAGCCCCGGTACATCGGACTCGGCAACGTACCAGACTCCGGCTTCACGATCCCACTCGCAGCGGATACGGAAATGTTTGGGCATGGTCTCAATCTCTCTCAGTGAACGCCTATACCCGACTCTAGGCATCAACGTCAGTATAAGCTCCCTATGCGACGAAAATCGCCGCGAAATGGCTTCAAGTGCTTACACAGCGCTTACACGGGGGGAAGGGGCGAGTGGGAAAAATTCCTAAAACCCTTGTTATAACTGGCTCCCCGGGTCGGACTCGAACCAACGACCAACGGATTAACAGTCCGTCGCTCTACCAACTGAGCTACCGGGGAACGCAGGATGCGTATTTTATGGCTCTGTGGCCCGTCAGTCAACGTTTCGGGGCCCGAAAATGCCGATTTACTCGCCGTTGCCGGACGCCGGCGGCTTGTGGCCGGTGTCCAGCCAGTGGGCGAAAGGCTCGGCGAGTTCGGGATGTTTCATGGCAAAAGCCACGGTGGCCTTCAGGTAGCCCAGTTTGCTGCCGCAATCGTAGCGGATACCGCTGAATTCGTAGCCGTAGACGTATTCCTGGTCAATTACTCGTGCGATGGCGTCAGTGAGCTGGATTTCGCCGCCGGCGCCCCGCTGTACGTTACGCAGCTCCCTCAACACGGCAGGCGTAAGGATATAGCGGCCCACGACGGCCAGGTTCGAAGGCGCCTTGTCGGGCTCGGGCTTTTCCACCATTCCATGGACGTGGAAAAGGGAATTGCCCTTCTCTTCGGCCGCGATGATGCCGTAACTGGCCGTGCGGCTGGGATGCACGCGCTGGATCGCGAGTAACGAGCCGGGATTGTGCTGGTAGGCCTCCACCATCTGGCTCAGGCAGTACTGGCCATGCCCGTCAATAAGATCGTCTGCCAGGACCACGAAAAAAGGCTCGTCGCCGATCACCGACTCGGCACAGGCCACGGCATGGCCCAGCCCCAAGGCCTCGGGCTGGCGGATATGGATGCAGGTCACGTTAGGCGGGACGATGTCCTGGACCAGTTTCAGCTGCTCGAACTTCTGCCTCTCCAGCAAGGTATCTTCGAGCTCGGGCGCACGGTCGAAATGGTCCTCGATGGCGCGCTTGTTGCGTCCAGTTACGAAAATCAGGAATTCCGCCCCGGCGGCCACGGCCTCTTCAACCGCATACTGGATCAACGGCTTGTCGACGATCGGAAGCATTTCCTTGGGACTGGCTTTGGTCGCCGGCAGAAAGCGGGTGCCCAACCCGGCAACCGGGAACACGGCCTTACGAATCTTCTGTGCTTGCATCCTATCTCCTCGTTTCTAGAACCGCCGTCGGGGACGTGCCTTTGTCGGGCGCCTGACCACTTTCGGCATTGGGTACCGGGAACACATCCCGCCGCAGTCGCATCGTGTCCCATTTGCGGCAGCCCGGACAATGCCAATAAAGCTCGTGTGCGCTGATCCCGCAACCCGAGCATTGATAGAGCGAACGTTGCTACAACCAGTCGGAAAGCAGCCAGATCAGAATTGCACGCACCTCGTGCGATCCCTTGAGCGGCCAGGCTTCGCGCTCGGTAATCGGGGCTATGAGCCATTCGATTTCCTGTTCGATAGCCTTCATGACGCTCGGGCCGCGCAGCATGTCGTGCAGCAGCCCCGCTACGGCGATCGGTAATACGGCACTGCGGCGCTTGCTCATAAGTTCGGCGATAATCGAATCGAACTCCGGATCGTGAGCGCCCTGCGGGAACAATTTTGCCAAGGCGGGCAATACGATTTCCGCCAGGCCCGGCTGCTGGTCGAGCACTTCCCTGTATTCCCTGACGGCACGCCGCACATCTCCGCTTTCATGAGCCGTTCGAGCGCTCATCAGGCGCACACGTGCCGAATCACGGTCGTTACGGCGGGCTTCATTCAAGGCACTTTGTGCCGCTTCTTCGCTTTCCCGGGCGCGTGACCGCAGCGCAACCTCGCAATAGTAATGGGCAATGACCTTGCGCTGGCTGCTGCGCGTCAGCCACTCCAGGCGCCGCCGCAGGGCTGCCGCCTGCTCCCAGTCCTGCTGCTGCTCGTAGATCTGCACCAGGCAGCGTGCCGCTTCGACCTGGTGGGCCTTCAGGTCCAGCAGATCGCCAAAAATCTTTTCGGCGCGATCGTAGAGTCCTGCGCTGAGATAATCCTGGCCCAGCTCCTTGAGCGCCAGGTCACGTTGCTCGCGGGACAGCGTGGGCCGGGCAATCAGGTTCTGGTGAATGAGCGTAGCGCGTTCGATTTCGCCCTTGCGGCGAAACAGGTTGCCGAGCGCGAAATGCAGTTCGATAGTCTCGGTATCGCGCCCCGCCAACTCGAGAAAGACCTCCAGCGCACGGTCAGTCTGGTCGCCCAGCATGAAAGCCAGGGCTTCGAAGTACTCGGGCGGCATGGTGGCCGCACCCGTCCTGTGCCGCTCGCCGCGTCGCCGCAACTCGCTCACGATGAGACCGCTCGCAGCCACTACGATGACGGCAAGCGCTATAACGAGAGCAATGGTCTCAGTGCGCATCGCGCAACGGCACATGCCGCAGGTTGTGCACTTCCTTTTCCAGGGCATCGAGCTTGCCCTGCATGCGCCGGGCCCGCGCCCGGGCACGGATAACCGCAGGCAACAGGCACAAGGCACCGATCAAAATGCCCAGAACGAGGGCTATGATCAAAACGACAGCAAGCGGCAAATGTGTGGATCCGAATAGATACCCGACCTGAACGTAGGACAAATTGACCAGAACCAGTGCCAAGGTGAGACCAAAGATGGCCAGGGCGATTATCAACAAGATCAGGCGACGCATAGGGCTAGTCCGGGTGACATGCGAAAGATCGCAAATGATGGTGGAATGCACAGCAAGCCGCGCGCCGCGCTGGAGTGGAATCCATAGCTGCAGCTACGGCCGGAAAATCGCAAACGAGGTCCCGCGAGAAACCGTCAGCGCCGAGGCAGAAAGACGCGAGGAATAAACTGAAACGCCGAAAAGTGCCGCCGAAGTTCATTCATTGCCTCGTGATATCAATCGCTTGCCAGATGACCTCATCCGCCATCGTAAGTGATCCCGGCCCACTTCCTGCATGCGGATTCCTACAGTGCGCACGGTCGAATCGCATCTGGTAGCGGTGTGCCTCATCACCCCGACAACCGTGTGCCAGCAACCGCTCAGCCGTGAGCCATACCGCCTCCGGCAGCCGTACGCTTGTCACCCTCAACCCGGGCACTTGTCAACACCCGTTCGCGCAAGACTTTGCCAGGTTTGAAATGCGGTACGAATTTCTCGGCGACAGGTACTACGGCACCGGATTTGGGATTACGTGCCAGGCGCGGCGGACGATAGCGCAACGCAAAGCTTCCAAAACCGCGAATTTCGATACGCCGTCCTGATGCCAGGGCCTCCGCCATGGTTTCCAGAAGGGAACGCACTGCGAGATCCACATCGGTCATGGGCAGGTGCCCCTGGCGGGCAGCCAGTGCACTTACAAGTTCAGATCGAGTCATTTTTTCCTTCCCCTCACCTGCCGCGATTTCCATCACTGCATTGGGACAAATCCAACGTCCCGTTCACCGGCTGTCTTCCGTCAGCCGTCCAGAGCCGCTCCGGCTCGCGCTCCCCCTAATAACGCGAACCGGAGCGGTTGCCGATCAATTGTCCTGTGACAATTTGTCCCGGAGCATGTCGCCCAATGTGGTGGTCGCGCCACCACTGGACTTGCCATATTCCTCGACGGCCTCGGCCTCTTCCTTGATTTCCTTGGCTTTGATCGAAAGGGTCACTTGGCGGGACTTGCGGTCGACGCCGACGATGCGCGCCTCGACCTCATCGCCCACCTTGAGCACCTGACGGGCGTCTTCCACGCGATCCCGCGAAATGTCGGAAGCACGTAGGTAACCGGTCACTCCCTGACCCAGATCGATTTCCGCGCCCCGGGCGCTCACCTCGAGCACAGGGCCGGACACCGTGCTGCCCTTGGGATGATCGCCAAGGAAGCCGGAGAAGGGATCACGGGCCAACTGCTTGATACCGAGCGAAATGCGTTCGCGTTCCGCATCGACGGCCAGCAATACGGCCTCGACTTCCTCGCCCTTCTTGTACTGGCGGATGATGTCCTCGCCCTGGTCGTCCCAGGACAGGTCGGACAGATGCACCAGACCGTCGATGCCTCCCTCGAGCCCGATGAACAGGCCAAAGTCGGTAATCGACTTGATGACGCCCGAGATACGTTCGCCCTTCTCGTGGTTGGAAGCGAAGTCTTCCCAGGGATTGGGGGTGCACTGCTTGATGCCGAGCGAGATGCGGCGGCGTTCGGGATCGATCGCCAGCACCATGACCTCGACTTCCTGCCCGATGTGGACGAAGCGCGAGGGGTTGACGGTCTTGTTGGCCCAGTCCATCTCCGAGGAATGCACCAGACCTTCCACGCCGTCCTCGATCTCGACGAAGCAGCCGTAATCGGTAATGTTGGTGACATGGCCGAACACCCGGGTACCCGGCGCGTAGCGACGCGGCAGGTCGGACCACGGGTCTTCGCTCAACTGCTTGAGGCCCAGCGACACGCGATGACGCTCGCGGTCGAACTTGAGCACCTTGACATCGAGCTCCTGGCCCACTTCCACGATTTCCTGCGGGCTGCGGACACGCTTCCACGCCATGTCGGTGACGTGCAGCAGGCCGTCGATGCCGCCGAGATCGACGAATGCGCCGTAATCGGTCATGTTCTTGACGATGCCCTTGAGCACGGCGCCCTCGGTCAGGCGCTCGAGCAGGGCTTCGCGTTCGGCGCTGAACTCCTTCTCGACAACGGCGCGGCGCGAGGCGACGACGTTGTTGCGGCGCTGATCAAGCTTGATGATCTTGAATTCAAGCGGCTTGCCTTCGAGATAGCTGGGATCGCGCACCGGGCGCACATCCACCAGCGAGCCGGGCAGGAAGGCGCGGATGCCGTCGAGGTCGACACTGAAGCCGCCCTTGACCTTGCCGGAAATGTAACCGGTTACGCTTTCCTCGGCCTCGAATGCCGTCTTGAGATGTTCCCAGGCGCGCAGTCTGCGGGCCTTTTCACGCGACAGGCGCGTCTCGCCGAAACCGTCTTCCAGCGACTCGACCGCGACTTCGACTTCATCGCCTTCGTCGACGATGAGTTCGCCGTCTTCACGCTTGAACTGTTCGGTCGGGATTGCGCTTTCGGACTTGAGTCCGGCGTCTACGAGAACATAATCAGGTCCTACGGAAACAACTTTGGCCTTGACCAGCGAGCCGGGTTGGACCCATGAAGTACCCAGACTCTCTTCAAGGAGTTCTGCAAAAGATTCAGCCATTAATATCCATCTCCGCCACCCTGTTGCCTTTGTCCCGCATCTGGGGTGGCCCGGAAAGTGCCTGTGCCGCGCCTTCGCCCATCCATGGCGATCCGCTTGCGCCTGTGACAGGCGACCTCATGTCGCCCAATGAAAGCCGATTTCAACCCGCCGGCCGAGCCAGCGAGAGCAACCGTTCCACCACCCATTCGATCGGATGACCCGTGGTATCTATAACCACGGCATCATCCGCCGGTTTGAGTGGCGCGACCTCCCGATTTGCGTCACGCTCGTCGCGTTTTTGCAACTCTTCGGCCAGACTGTCTAGATTAGCATTAAATCCTTGCTCTTTCAACTGTTTATAGCGTCGCAACACCCGCTCTTCCAGACTTGCATCGAGAAACACCTTGACCCTTGCATCGGGGAATACGACCGTGCCCATATCGCGTCCGTCGGCCACCAGGCCCGGCGGCTCGCGAAAAGCCCGCTGACGCTCGATCAACGCGGCACGGATAACGGGTGCCGGTGCAATGTCCGAAGCCCTTTTGCCTACGGCTTCCGTGCGTAACTCCCGGGTCACGTCCTCGCCATTCAGCAGCACGCGCTGACCTTCGAACTCGATCGCCAGGTCGGGAATACGTGCCGCCAGGGTATCCACGTCCGTGCTCGCGATCCCCTGCCGCAAGCCGGCCAGGGCCGCGATCCGGTACAGAGCGCCGCTGTCCAGGTAATGCCAGCCCAGCCGCGAAGCGGCTTCGCGGCCGACCGTGCCCTTGCCGGCGCCGCCGGGACCATCGAGCGTCATGACCGGTATGCTCATGGGAAAGACACCCCGGCACCGGCCGCTTGCAGTAATGCCGGGAAATCGGGGAAAGAGGTCGCTATCCACTCGGCACCGCTGACCGACACGGGCGCCGGCGCAGCCAGTCCCGCGATGCCCAGCGCCATCGCCACCCGGTGATCGCCCGCGCCCTCAAGACGCCCGCCGCTTTTCAATCCGCCCCCCCCCAGATGCAAGGTGCCCGACTCATCCCGCAAATCCACCCCCAGCCTGGCCAGG
>OFHI01000127.1_pt1 | contig 15864 bp, 16 predicted proteins | sample 1522021 | NCBI WGS metagenome assembly OFHI01 (sample SAMEA2464839, study PRJEB22497) | soil metagenome | biome: Grassland; feature: Farmland; material: Clay | place: Australia | collected 2013-02-01 | depth 1.4 m | reverse complement strand
TCTCGGTTGTGTTGGTTTTCTTGGACACAGTCTTCGAAATTTCGCTAATTCCTACCATTTTTTCCCTCCTTATGAGATAATGTACACACTTGTATTAAAATATTTGTATTGTGTTTTTAGTAGAATACTTCATACATTGGGTCTAGAGATATTCAAAAATTATAATACAACTATAGGTAGTGAAATATTGATAGAAGGTCGCATATGACAATCATTATCACTATTTTCATGTGTATATTCTCCAGAGGGATTTTTGCGGAACCATCATCACCGTAAGCAGCAATGGAGAGGTTTTCACGAAACATTATGTCAATGTACGATAAATAGTACAAAAACCGTTATGCTGCCGGAAATTATGCTATGTGTGGCACTTTGGTATGTCAGAATTAACAATCATCTATCAGATATACGTCACAGATTCCAGCCAACACATTCTTTAAGGTAGTTTGTAAAATTGTTAAATACAGCATAAGTATAAAGTGATCCGTGAAGCTCATAGAAAACTGGTTTTCGGAAAGATATTCGGATAATCTGCAACTCTCGTTCAGGGTTAAGGATCAATTGCTTTCGGTCAAAACTGATTATCAGAGAATTGACCTTTTCGACACTTACGATTTCGGCAAGCTCCTCTCAATAGACGGAACGGTGCAACTTACTGAAAAAGATGAATTTGTGTACCATGAAATGATAACAATGGTTCCCTTTTACGTTTCCAAATCACCTCCTAAAAATGCCCTTATAATCGGGGGCGGAGATGGAGGAGCAGCTCGCAAACTTCTCTCACTCGGGCTGGAAGAGATAGTAAACGTGGAGATTGACTCTCAGGTGGTTGAGGTCTCCAGAAAGTATTTCCCGGAGCTTTCATCATCATTTAATGACCCGAAAGTGAACCTCATCATCGGTGATGGAGTTAAGTACATAAAAGAAGCAGATAAGAAATTTGATCTCATCATAATAGATTCCACTGATCCAGAAGGTCCGGCAGAAGGCCTTTTTGAACATGATTTCTACAGTTCTGTCAAGAAGATACTCTCTGAAGACGGGATAGTCGTAACGCAGTCGGGCTCACCCTTTTACCAGCCAAAGGCGCTTTCCCTAGCATTTAACGGTTTGAGCTCAGTATTCTCGTTCGTAAAATCATATACTGCATTTATCCCGACATACCCAAGCGGTTTCTGGTCCTTTACTCTTGGTTCTGAAAAACCAATTGAGCCCAGGACAAAGGATGTAAAGACAGGGAAATATTTCAATCAGGAAATTCTTGAAGGCTCATTTAGCCTGCCTCAGTTCGCGAAAGAAATAACAGGGCAATAATCGGCCCTATCCTTTTATTTTCGCAAATAATTCTTTTATTTTACTTTCCATCTTTGTTTTGCCCTGCCAAGTTCGATAGCGTATTTCCTTCCCAGCGATCTTGACAGTTTCTCAAGTTCTTTCAGGTTTGTTACAAAATTCTGTTTGCTATTGCTGTTTATCAGCTTTTCAAATTTCTTCGTGTCCTGGATTATCTTGTAGAACATATACAGGAACACCATTGCTAGCAGAAGGCCCAGGGCGAATATCCAGTACAGCCAGTTTCCCAGGGACTGGAATGTTATGAGGCTCTTGATCGAATTAACATGAAGAATCAGATCGTTCGTGGAAACAAAGAGTATAGTAACGCCTATAGCTCCTAGTACCAGATATATTGGCAACTGATAATTCTTGACTGCTGACGCCATTGCAATTACCTCAATGCTAATTTCATTATTTTAATCTTGCCTGCCCGGATTACGTCCTTCTGAGAAAATCAATCATCTGCCCGACAGCCTTTCCCCTGTGTGATATAATGTTCTTTTCGTCTGTCTCCATCTGTGCAAGTGTTTTGCCCTGACCGGAAGGTATGAAAACAGGATCGTAACCAAATCCCTTATCACCTGTAATACTCAAGGCAATGATGCCCTCAAGAACTCCTTTGAACTGCTTAATCTTTCCTGAGAAACTCAGGGTGATTACTGTTACAAACTTCGCATTCCTATTCTTTCCTGCAAGTAGTTTCAGCAAGCCCTCATTACCAATGGTCTTCTGGACATACGAGGAGTAAGGTCCCGGGAATCCGTTAAGGGAATCGACGTAAAGACCGGTGTCTTCAATAAAAAAGTCGCCCAAGATATTTTTCTGGAGTTTCCTGCAGCTGTCCAGTGAAATTTCCTCCGTTGTATCTGCCTGAATTTCTTCATATGTGAGCTCTTCCCAGGATACTTCAATGGAATACTGCTTCATCGTCTCACTTACTTCTGCAAACTTGTGCCTGTTGCTTGTTACAAATCTCATCAGACGTACCTCCTCCTTTTCTCAATTTCTTCCATCAGGTGCTTTATTCTTCCTGTATCCGTGTAATGCCTCGAATATTCATCCCAGAATATTTTCTTAAGGCCCTTAATCTCACTGTGCACACTATTAAAGGATTCGAAAAGGAGAAACAGGTCAGCAGCGATGTCCTCATCTTCAGCGTTTATCCTGCCCATGCTGGGGTCGATGAAATAGATTTCATTGCCGTACAGAATATTGCTTGTTGTAAGATCACCATGGGAAACTCTTGCGTTATGCATTCTTGCAACATTTTCTGCAAGCGTTTCCAAAACTTTCCTGTAGCCATTGTTCGAATGAAGAAATCTTCTCAAGGTATGGGCCTCAATCTTCTCCATAGTAAGTTTTGAGAAACTCCTGTCGACGTCGTACACCATCGGCACTCTGAGTCCTGAACTCCTGAGCTTGTCAAGCACCATAAATTCATTTCTCATTCTTTCGTTTCTTATCCTGTGATCCAGATCTCTTATTCTGTAGGTCTTTTCGGGCCTTACTTTCGATACGGCCTTTCTGCTGAAGAATTCTTCCTCGGACACGATTGATTCTGCCCCCTTTCCTTCGGTGCTCTCACTGTCGGTGCTACTGATCCAGGGAACATCCACTTCATCTATCCTGAATTTCTGGTCTACTCTTGTGTCTGTGATTTCCTGTGAAAAACCATTCTTGTACATCAGCATTCCCGCCTGGGCGATCATGGCACCATTATCCATACAGTATTTATCATCTGTGAGATGTGCACGGACTCCGGCATTGTCTGCCATTTTACAGATCATTTCACGAAGCCTTTTATTTCTGGCTACCCCGCCTGCAAGCAGTATCTCATTTTTGTTCAGGTGGTATAAAGCACGTTCAAGAACTTCAACAAGCATGGAAAATGACGTCTCCTGAATGCTCATGGCAACATCTTCCAGTTTCTCCCCATTCCTGAGATAATTCAGTGCAGCGGTGTATATGCCTGAGAAAGATGTATCCATGCCCTTTACCGAATAAGGAAGATCGAGAAGTTTCTGCCCCTTCAAGGCGAGTTTCTCAATTTCAGGCCCCCCAGGGAACCCTATTCCACTTTCCCTTGCAAACTTGTCGATCATGTTGCCAAGACCTATATCCATCGTCTCACCAAGGACTCTATACCTCCCATTTGAGTGTGCAATTACCTGTGTATTACCACCAGAGACATACAGCATCACAGGATCGTTGGCTCCACTAAGCCTCCTGCCGATTTCAACATGGCCAAGGGGATGATTCACTCCCAGAAGGGGCAATTCAAATTTCAATGCTAAGGACCTGGCTGCCGTAGCGGCGATTCTCAGGCATGGGCCAAGGCCCGGCCCTCTTGAAAAGGCGACCAGGTCAATATCATGCATTTCCAGTTTTGCCTCGTCAAGTGCCCTCTTTAAAACAGGGATTATATTGTCTGAGTGATGTATTGCAGCCTCTCTTGGGTGGATGCCACCATTTTCCGATCTGTATGTCGAGGATATGTTGGCAAGAATGTCATCATCATCTATTATGCCGACACTGATTGTATGTGCGGTTCCTTCTATTCCTAGTACCTTCATGTTCTTATTTGGTGGTATATTTTAACCCGGTAATAAAACGTTACCATAATGTACGTTCATGAAATTCGCATTCAGGTGCTGGAAAATTCAATAAGTGCAATACACGTATATCCGCAGGAATACAATACTTCCAATGCTTTAGTGACAGATAACACCGCTTATCTATAATTTTATAAAGAAGAATCTCATAACCCATAACCAGTAAATATTACGATATTTCAATGATTTATCAATTAATATTGGTAGGATAAGATAAACATGGCAAACTCAGTGGCAGTAATAGCTGATCCGAAAGTCGGAAAAACCTACAAGAGAGAAGTTACATCTGAAAATCTCAACTCACTGGTAGGCAGAAAGGTCGGTGATGAGGTAGATGGGATTTTCTTTGACCTTCCGGGATATAAGCTCAAGATAACAGGTGGGAGCTCAATTGACGGCTTCCCAATGAGGGGCGATCTCCAGATTCCCGGAAAGAAGAGAATTCTTATTACCTACTCAAAAGGCGAAAAAGCGAAAAAAGGGAAGAGAAAGAGAGTCAGTTTCAGAGGTAGCATACTCGGTACTGACATAGCCCAGATAAACCTCAAGGTAACCCAATACGGGCCAGCTTCCCTGGAAGGCGAAGAAGAAAAGAAGGAATCCGAGTAATGCTTCCCCAACCATCTGTAAATATAGGAATGGTCGGGCATGTCGACCATGGAAAAAGCACGCTTACTAAAGTTCTTACAGGCACAAAAACTGATGTGCATTCCGAGGAGATCAAGAGAGGAATATCAATTAAGCTGGGCTACGCAGATTCTCCCGTTTACAGATGTTTTGACTCCAGTGGGAAAGAATATTTCAGCAGAGAAAAAGTAGATGATCAATGCGAACTGGCTAGAGTACTGTCATTCGTTGATGCTCCGGGTCATGAAACCCTTATGGCCACTATGCTTTCCGGATCAGCAATAATGAATGGTGCGCTTCTTGTAATAGCAGCCAACGAGAAGTGTCCTCAGCCACAGACTAGGGAACACCTGACTGCCCTGGATATAATGGGCATTAAGAATATCGTTATAGTTCAGAATAAAATAGATCTTGTAACCAGAGAACGCGCAATAGAGAGTTACAAGGAAATCAAGGAATTTCTCAGGGGAAGTGTTGCAGAGAACGCCCCAATAATTCCAGTGAGTGCATATCACAATACAAACATTGATGCACTTTTCAGTGCAATTGAAGAATACATCCCGAGCCCAAAGTTCGAAGAGAAACAGCAGCCAAAAATGTTTGTTGCAAGATCGTTTGATGTAAACAAACCGGGTGCAGATCCTTCCGAGCTCAAGGGAGGAGTGCTTGGTGGATCTCTTGTCGAAGGCGAATTTGTCCTTGGACAGGAAATCGAGATCGTTCCCGGCATACAGGTGGGGAAGGGTAACCGGCAGGTATGGGAAAATGTCCATACAACAATTGTCAGCCTTATGGCAGGCAAGAACTCCTATGACAGAATAAGGCCAGGAGGCCTTGCAGCGGTTGGTACCACTCTTGATCCCTTCCTTACAAAAGGTGACTCATTCACCGGGCGAATAGCCGGAAATGTGGGCAAGGTACCAGGAATCATTTTCAACCTTTCTATCGAAGCAAATCTTCTGAAGCGTGTTGTAGGATTTGAGGAAGAGCTTAATGTAGAACCTATCCGTTCTAAAGAAAGCATAATGCTCACGGTGGGCACTTCCAACACAGTTGGTGTTGTGACCGCAACAAAGGATAACATTGCAGAGATAACACTAAAATATCCGGTAGCGGCTAACAAAGGTGAAAGAGTGGCTATTGGAAGGAGAATATCAAACCGGTGGAGACTCATCGGTTATGGTACGATTACTTCTTCATAATAACTGCATTTATCTTTAACCGGACAATTTTTGCATAGCGGCTTCTTCCTGCAATATTGTTTGGCGAGTTCTACTATCATTCCGTGGAAATTCTTGAGCGTGTCAACATCATGGCACAGTTCGCTCTCCACAATTCCCTGAATTTCGTCGCTTTTTTCATTACCTGTTGTAAGGCCGATCCTGCTGAAAATCCTGATTGTATAGCTGTCTATTACAAATTTTGGAAAATCAAGGGCATAAAGAAGTATGGAATCAAGCGTTTCTTTTCCTATGCCATTAAGCCCGGACAGGAAGAAAGTTGCCCTTTCTAAGCCTGCTTTTCTCAATCCTTCCAGGGATCCAAACTGATCAATTATCTCTCTGGATATTACGATAAGCCTTTCTGATTTCTGGTTGAAGAATCCTGAACTTCTTATTAACTCAGCCAGCTCATCTCTCTTCGCATTTCTCAATCGGCCTATAGAAAGCAAATTCGCCTTCTTCAGTTTTGATAATGATTTTTCGACATTATTCCAGCTGGTGTTCTGTGTAAGAATAGCTCCGATAATCACCTCGTCAGGGGAATCACCAGGCCACCACCCTAAATTACCAAAATTTTCGTACAGCTGATAGTATATATGCCTGACATTTTTCATTGCTAATTCACAATTATGCCACCATATTTAACGACTCATAGATTTACAGGTTTACATGAAATGATAAAAACGAATCTCGTCACCATGATTAACCCACACTTCATCCTATAATCTTGGTTTCTTACGGGGTTATAACTCGTGAATGAGTATTCCACGAGCTAATCTGTTGCCGGAAGACAATTGAGTCTTTACACGGAAATGAACAATTGTTGAAACTTGATGACTAATTTCGACATATAAGTTTACAAATGCAGTAATATTTCACGAGCATAGCAAATAATTATAAATTAAGTTGCAATATCAATTTCAATGAGTGAATTTGATGTTATTGTTGTTGGAGCAGGTCCTGCAGGGGCTTCAGCCGCAATACGCCTGGCATCTAAACAACAGAATGTATTACTTGTTGAAAGATCAGACCCTCCCGGAAGCAAGAACGTCTCTGGCGGAGTACTCTGGGGAAATAATCTTGGTGAAGTTGTGCCTGAATGGGAAAAAAGTGCACCACTCGAAAGATACGTCGATACAAAATCTGTTGCATTCCTTACCGAGAAATCAAAGATAAGTATCGATTTCAGCACAAAGAAATTCGAGGAAAACAAAACAGGGTACACTGTGCTTAGGACAAAATTTGATCAGTGGTTATCAAAGAAAGCCAAAGACGCAGGTGCAATGGTTGTAAGCGGGGTTACCATCGACAAGCTGGTTTTTGATGGTGATAGGGTGATAGGTGTTGAGCAGGATGGAGATACAATAACTGCAGACACCGTGATTCTTGCAGAAGGAGCAAATCCGAGAGTAGCGATTGATTCAGGTATAAGAGAGCCATTGAAAGATGAAGATGTGGCTATCGGCGTCAAGGAAGTTATCAAGCTTCCTGAAAAGACAATAAACGAAAGATTCAACCTTCGTGGAAAAGCAGGTTTTGCTTGCGAATATGTTCTTGGCTATATTAAGGACGGAGTGGAAGCAGGCGGGTTTCTTTACACAAACAAGGACAGCATATCAATAGGTGCTGTAATATCAATGAAACATCTGAGGAAGAGCAACAAGGTTTACTCATTTGACATTATGGATGAATTCGCGGAACATCCGTACATAGCACCTCTGCTTGAGGACGGTAAAGTTGAAGAGTACAGTGCTCATCTCGTTCAGGAAGGCGGCTTCAAGTCTATTCCCAAGCTATTCGGGAACGGATACATGATCGCAGGCGATGGTGCCGGCTTCTCATTCAGCAACGGGCTTGTACTTCAGGGAATGAATTATGCAATATCTTCGGGAATAATGGCAGCAGATACATTCATTGACGCCAAGGAGAAAGGGACTTTTTCAGCCGACTCCCTTTCCGGTTACAGAAAGAAGCTTGAAGACTCTTATGTAATGAAGGACATGAGAACATTCAATGGTATTGGCGATGTGACATGGAGCCCTTACGTTCACAAGGAAGTTCCAAATATGCTCGAGAATGTTATGATGGGCATGTTCTTTGAGGACGGAAAGCCGAAAAAGCATCTTATGAAGCTGCTGATGGATTCAATGTCAACATCAGGAATGAAGACGTCCGATATGCTGGTACAGGCTTACAGAATGATGAGGAGGATGTAAATGAAGATTGAAGAAAGGCTTTCACTGCTTAACTACAAAACTGACAAAAAATACGAGCATATAACCGTAAATCCGGATATTTGTGAAGTCTGCCCTGATCATTTCTGCACATTTGCATGTCCTGCAAAATGTTACACAGTGATTGAGGGGAAGCTGAATTTCAAGTATGAAGACTGCGTTGAATGCGGGACCTGCTCTGTTGCATGCTCTCACGGCAGTGTGGAATGGACCAATACTAAAGGCGGTCACGGAGTTAAATACAAATTTGGATGATTGAAATGACTCTAAAAATAATTGTTATGATGAAACAGGTTCCTGACAGCCAGGAAGTAGAAATAGATCCTGTCACTAAAACACTGAACAGAACAAAGGCCAGGAACGTAGTGAACGTTGCTGATGATAATGCGCTTGAGGCAGCTCTCAGGATAAAAGACAAGACAGATGCACACATAACAGTAATATCCATGGGTCCGCCAATGGCCGAGACTGCACTTATAGAATGTATGGCTAAAGGTGCGGACAGAGGCATACTCGTAAGTGACAGGGCCTTTGCAGGTGCGGATACGTATCCGACAGGTCTAACTCTTGCAGCCACAATCAAGAAGATAGGCGACTTTGACATAGTATTTGCTGGAGAGGAAACATCAGATTCAAGCACAGGACATGTTGGTCCGGGAGTTGCCGAATTCCTCGGAATAGAACAGATTACTTACGTACAGTCTGTTGATTTCACCGACAGCATGGTAGTAGGTGAAAGGGAACTGGAAGATGGAATAGAAATTGTAAAAGCCCCGTCTCCGGTTCTGATAACGGTTCTCATAAACGCAAATGTGCCGAGAGACCAGAACCTCAGAAGAAAGATCGATGCCATCAACAAGGGGATTGATACATGGACTCTCCAGGACCTTGGTCTCCCGCCGGAATGGGTTGGCCTCAAAGGGTCGCCAACAATTGTCAGGGGAATGAAGACAGTTAAGGAGAAAGAAAGGGCCGCCAAGAAGATAACTCTTGACAATATGGGTGAAATGGTGGCTGAATTATTTGAAAATAATGTCTTGATACCTGATGCGGATGGTGATAAGCAATGACCGGTCTGATAAATGCGGTGCCTGTGGAAAATACGGACGAGTACAAAGACGTCTTTGTATATCTTGAAAACAGGGGTGGGAAGATCCAGAGATCTTCTCTGGAAATGATTGGAATAGGCAAGGAACTGGCAACCAAGGTTAACGAAAAGCTCACTTGTATACTTATAGGCCACAATGTCGATAATATGGCGAAAGAGGCACAATCCTTTGGTTGTGACAAGATTCTGGGAGCAGATGATCCGGATCTTGAGGAATTCAGGACAATGCCTTATACTTCAATTATAGCAGACTTCATAAAAGAGGAAAAGCCGAATATATTTCTTCTGGCAGCTACACACAACGGAAGGGACCTTGCATCAAGAATAGCAGTACGATCCCAGACTGGTGTGACGGCCGACTGTACGGTCATTGATGTGGAACCGGATACGAGAATACTTCTTGCAAACAGACCTACATACGGAGAAAGTACACTGGCAGAAATCCTCTGCAAGAAGCACAGGCCCCAGATGGCCACGGCGAGGCCCGGAATATTCAAACTTCCCGAGAAGAACCCGAGCAATAAGAGCGAGATCGACATAAGAAAGATAAAGGTCAACAAGGATCTCATAAAGAAAGAAATCGTTGAATTCAGGCCTAAGGAAGAGTTTGATATAACTGCTGCTAACGTAGTTGTTGCCGGAGGACTTGGAGTGGGCAGCAAAAAAGGCTTCTCAATTCTGGAAGATCTGGCCGGAGAGATAGGCGGAGTTGTAGGATCATCAAGGCCTGCGGTCGATATGGGTTGGATAACAAGGGATCACCAGGTGGGCCAGACAGGAAAGACAGTAAGGCCAAGACTGTATATCGCTGCTGGAATTTCCGGCAAGGCTCAGCATATAGCAGGCATGAAACTCAGTGATACAATTATCGCAATAAACAGCGATCCTGAAGCTGAGATAATAAAATACTCCGACTATGTGATACAGGAAGATCTATTCCAGGCGGTTCCGAAACTTCTCGAGGAAATACGGAATTACAAGAAAAGCGGCCCGAAAAAGGAAGCTGAGGAGAAACAATCCTGATCTTCCACTTTTCAAATTTATTATATTTTTTCTAATATTCTTCTGTATCGGGCAATCTTAAATATTCTCTTGCTATGAATCAACAAATGGGCAGGGCGGTAGTTGTTTACAAGCCTAAGAAAAATTCCGACATCACCGTTTCTGAGATTATGAGAAAAATAGAAAGATACCGGAAAAAACATCCTCAGAGAGAGGTGTTTTTTGACGGCGACGAGTTTGCAATTTGCTATATAAGAAAATGAATATCAGAACATCTGGTTTACTGAACGGTCCTCAATTTCTTTCTTAATTTTCGTGGTGAACTCATCCAGCTTGAAAACCTGCTGCTTGTTAGCTCTGTTCCTTATTGCGACACTTCCGGACTCAAGCTCTTTTTCTCCCACGACTGCAATATATGCGGGCCTCATGGGCCGTATCATCCTGATCTTCTTACTGATGGTTTCTGAGGAAAGGTCCAGCTTTGTTCTTATTCCATTCTTCCTGAATTCATCATCCACGCTTTTTGCATATTCATTGAAATTTTCGCTTACGGGTATAACGTAAACCTGCATCGGTGAAAGCCACGTGGGAAGCTTTCCTGCAAAATGTTCAAGCAGTATGGCAATGAATCTTTCGTAGCTTCCGTAAATTGCCCTGTGGATTATTACAACTCTTTCATGCTTGCTCTCACTGTTTATGTAGTAGAGATTGAAATTGGCAGGGAGGAAAAAGTCGAGTTGAATAGTGGAAAGCTGCCACATTCTCCCTATGGCGTCCTTCATGTGGACATCGATCTTCGGACCGTAGAATGCAGCTTCTCCCGGATATTCCCTGTACTTTAGCCCGCTGTCATCCAGGGCTCTTCTCAGTTGTCTGGTTGCCTCATCCCATTCAGTGTAATCGGGCTCGAGAGCATCAGAACCACAGCTGGGGCAGACGAATTCACCTTCTCCTGATGCCGCCTTTCTTGCTTCTATACTTTTTCCGCATTTCTGGCACACATAACTGAGAAGGTAATTCTCGGGCTTCTCCTTGTCAATAAGGCTAAGGTCAAAGAACAGTTCCACATCGCCCATTGTGCTGCTGAAAGTCTCTTGTACCATCTGAAGAATTGATCTCACTTCGTCAACAATCTGGTCGAATCTCAGAAAAGCATGCCCGTCGTCCTGGGTGAATGCTCTTGGCCTAAGCAGACCTGCAACCTCGCCGGACTTCTCATTCCGGTATACAGTGCCGGGTTCTGAATACTTGACTGGAAGATCTCTGTAGCTGTGTGGAATCCTCTCAAATATGGTGATGTGGCCCGGGCAGTTCATCGGCTTGACTCCGTAGTTGTCACCATCCGGCAGGGTAAAGATGAACATATCCGGCTTGTACTTTGCATAATGGCCGGACTGCTTCCAGATAGTGTCCTTGAATATGTGGGGAGTGGATACCTCCAGCCATTCTCTTCCGGTATTCATCTCCCTCATGTGTTTCATGAGCTCGTTTCTGATGATTGCTCCATTGGGCGTATACAGCGGAAAGCCCGGTGCCCGCTCTGAATTGAACACGAGAAGGTCCATCTCCTGAGCTATTTTCCTGTGATCGCGTTTTGCAGCCTCTTCCCTGTTCTTCAGATACTGATCAAGCAGTTCCCTGCTTGGGAAAGAAGTTCCGTATATCCTTACCATTTTCGGGAGCGATTCATCTCCCCTGTAGTGAGTGCTCGCGACTGACAGTAGCTTGAACGCCTTTATATAGCCGGTCGAAGGAACATGAGGGCCAATGCAGAAATCTACAAAGTTTCCCTGTTTGTAAGCGGTTGATGAGGAGCCTTCCGGAACTTTTGCCTCAATCTTGTCCATCTTGTACGGGTTGCTGCTGAACTGCTTCTCCAGTTCTTTCCTGGACAGTACAAGCTTTTCTATCTTCACATTCTTTTTTGATAGCTCTTTCATTCTCTTCTCTATCTTTTCAAAGTCATCGGAAGAGATGGGCTCCATATCGAAGTCATAGTAAAACCCATCCTCAGTTGGAGGTCCGGCATTCGGTTTTGCTCCCGGGTATAGCTCTACAATGGCATTTGCCAGAAGATGGGCTGTTGAGTGTCTAAGTATGTGCAGTCCCTCTTCAGAGTATATGCTGACAGGAACAACTTCTGCAGTTTCTGTGGCTGTTTCTGATAAGTCATAAAGCACATCGCCTACTTTAGCAGCCACCACGTCCTTTATTTTAGCCTTCTTGAAAGCTTCGGAGAATACTTCCCCTTTACTTACAGTAAGGCTCTCGTTTGCAGTTTCCTTAGACATCGTCACTACAATATTATTCAATATAAATAACTTGGTCGAAGACACGACACAAGCTGCTCTAAAGACTTATCTCAAGAATTGAAGATTTTAGAAGAACCCCACTATCTATAAGGCTGCATATCTTCGATATGTCAGTGTACGGAGGCCTGTCTGCAGTGAGCGGCTCAATATCCTTTCTTATCGCACTGTACACAGAGCCGGTATTTCTTGATACGCCAGCCTCAGCAAATTCGAGAGACTGTGCTCCAAGCAGGAATTCTATTGCTATGATATTCTTGAGGTTGTCCACTATTTCTGTAAGCTTGATTGCTGCATTTGTGCCCATGCTTACATGATCCTCCTGATTTGCAGAGGTCGGAATGCTGTCCGCTGTTGAGGGGTGGCTCAACACTTTATTCCTGTTGCAGAGGGCAGCAGCAGTATACTGAGGTATCATGTAGCCGGAGTTGTATCCGCTGTCTTCCACAAGGAACGGCGGAAGACCACTTAAGCTGGCATCGGTAAGTCTTGCAACCCTTCTCTCTATGATATTCCCGAGATCGGTAAGTGCAATTGCCACAAAGTCTGACACAAGTGCCACCGGCTCACCGTGGAAATTTCCGGCTGATACATATTCATCCTCAATCAGAAGCGGGTTATCGGTTGCAGAATTTATTTCTGTATGGAGAACGCTTCCTGCATAATTGAGTGTATCAAGCACAGCTCCATAAACCTGGGGGATGCACCTGAGGCTATAGGGGTCCTGCACTTTTTCTCTTGTGGAAGCCTCAACAATCTTGCTGTCCTGAAGGAGCTCCCTGAAGTTCCTGGCAATTGATACCTGACCTTTGTGGGGCCTGGCACCCACTGCCCACTCTCTGAATGCCTTAAGTGTTCCTTTCAGGCCCTCAAATGAAATTGAAGCAGAAAGGAGTGCGTTTTTCATCAGTTCGAAAGACTTGTGAAGTTCTACAGCAAGAATCCCTGATATTGCGGCCGTGCCATTGATGAAGGCCACGCCTTCCTTCTCTGTGAATATAAGAGGTTTAAGGCCGCTTTTCTTCAGAGCAGAAGCAGAATCCAGAATCTTCCCGCCAAGCTCAACCTCTCCTTCTCCCATCAGTGAAAGAGCAACGTGTGCTAACGGGGCCAGGTCTCCGCTGGCACCAACAGATCCATATCTTGGAACAACTGGATGTATTCGGTTATTCAGCATGTCCACAATCATCTGAACAAGCTCTAAGCGAGCTCCGGAAAATCCCTTACAGAGATTGTTCGCCCTCACCAGCATCATTGCCCTGACATGAACAGTACGCAGAGGCTCTCCAACACCTGAAGCATGGCTTCTAATGAGGTTCTTCTGAAGATCCGCTATCTTTTCCCTGGGGATAGAAACATTAAGCAGGCTGCCGAAGCCTGTATTCACTCCATATATGGGCTTGTCTCCCTTCAGGAGATTCTCCAGGTTTTCCCTGGACTTTATAATCTTTGAGGAAGCGTTCCTGCTGATTTCAACATTTTCATAACCTTCTGCTACTCTGAAAATTTCATCAATGGTAAGATCGTCACCGGTAATTGTAACCATAACGGCACCCCATCAAGATCGTTTGCGTTGCTATAAGTTTATTGCCGGATATAAATGGATATTACTCAAATAAACAGACAAAAGCTTGCTCACAAATTAACTATGGATTGGGAAATGGTATGCAGGCGCCGGGATTTGGACCCGGGTTGAAAGCTTGGAAGGCTCTCGTGCTAGACCAGACTACACTACGCCTGCTCAGGTATTAGAGGGGAATAAATTACAGGATTATTTAACTTTTCATTGAGCCCCTACAAATTTCACCTGGAATGTATATTCGCTCAAAATCCCGTTTGTACTGGTGGAATACACATGGAATATCTCTTGAATTCCAACTCTTTGAGGCGTCACGTTGAAATAAATATGATTTCCAGCATAATGAACTCCCGATAACGCTGAAATCAAGCTGGGCGACGTCGCTTGAGCATAAGTTATCGAGACATTCTGTATTCCTGCCCCGTAGTACGTGTAAAGCCTGAGACTTGAGTTGATCTGTATTTGCTGTATCTGATAGATGTTGCCTGTTGCTGCGGACATATCGTTCCACTGGCCGCTCTGGTAGACCTGAAGATCAGATATCTGAGGGCCGGAAGCAACATGAAGCGGCGGATTCAGGAATATTATCCAGAAGATAAGCCATGTAAGAATAAATTCCCCACCCACGAGTATTTTGTGCGAGGCTCTCTTGGGCACCTCGATATGCAGTGCTTCAAGAATGCGTCCCATGAATAACAGGAAAACAAATATAATCAATACCGAAACATACCACAGCCCGATGATTTCAAGGTAACCCGAACCAAGACCAAGTATCGCTCCAATAATGAATATGACAATTATTGATTTTGCCCTTTCCCTTTCAAATCTTATGTATTCTTTTTCGTCGAACTCTGGCTCTTCGAAGACTGGGGGTGCTTTTTCCTTTGCCATCTCTGTCAGCTCAATACATTCTGTATTAATGAATTTAACGAGTATAGTGGATCATTCGATTTAACGATTCCTGATGCTATAAGGACGCCCTTTGCCCCAAGTTCAAGTGATTTCCTGAGATCTTCAGAGTTTTTCACTCCCGCGCCTACGAGGACATCTACATTGAATTCATTGCATATTCTGACAACATTTCCTATTATTTCCGGATTTGCTGTAGTTACGGATACATCCCCTCCGATAAGTTCAGGAGGCTCATAGGCAATAAATCTCGGCTTTAGAGGAGCATATTTCAGAGCTTCATCCTCGCTTTCAACACAAAGGACAACATCAAATCCAACCTCTTTTGATCTTTTAACAGTTTCCTCAATAACTCGGGGATCTGCCCTGTATTCAGAATGATTCAGCAATGATCCCTCAATTCCTTTTTCTTTCAACAGTTCCATCGGAAGTTTTCCGGTATGTGCACCTGGCGGGAATTGATCAACGTGTTGAGAGAAAATCCCTATTTCCTGGAATCTTTCTTTCATGTAAAGGTCAAGAGGATTCAGTGAGCAGATGAGATCGTAATTGTCTGATTTCTTTAAGCTGGAGAAATCCTTCAGCAGTTTTTCAGCATTCTTTCCGGTTGACTCACTGTAGGCTTTGAAATTAACAATTATAGTTACCTTGTCCACTCTGGAAAATGTGAACTCTGATTATTTAACTTTTCATAAACAGTGAGTGCGTATCTATAATGCAGGTGTCAAAAGAATATAACTAAATATAAAAAATTGCATATATTTATAATCACGACAATGAAAAATTTTGCTGATTTTGAACCGGAGAAGAAGGATAACGACGACATGCAAATGAGAGCCCGGATCATCCTTTCCATATTATATTCCTTCCCGGCCATGCTCATCTTCGTAATCGCTTCTCTGGAAGTCAAGAATCTTGTAATTGCA
>OFHI01000126.1_pt1 | contig 16000 bp, 12 predicted proteins | sample 1522021 | NCBI WGS metagenome assembly OFHI01 (sample SAMEA2464839, study PRJEB22497) | soil metagenome | biome: Grassland; feature: Farmland; material: Clay | place: Australia | collected 2013-02-01 | depth 1.4 m | reverse complement strand
ATCATGCGATTGTCTGAAAAATACACCTCCCATAAAAATATAAATATTTTCATTTAATAAAATAAGCCTAGGTAATTACCATTTAAAGAAAAATAATGAAGAAACAATCTTTACCTGGATTTCGGGTCCAGGTAATCCATGGTATTCATGATTTTGCCGCCGGTTTCTATTGTTTTCCTCACCTCATCCGGGAACCACCTGTCAAAGGGAGTGAATTCAAAACCTTCCCTCTCGGCCTTGGCACGGCTGAGGCTGCGGTCACTCTTCGTGTAATAAGGCGATCGGTTTTCTTCTCCCTTTTCCGAAATTACCGGCTTCCTGCCTAAGGTTTCACCAATTCTTCTTACCAGTTCGCCGGCATCGAGCATATACGGAGACGCTGCGTTGTAAGGCCCGGTCTTTCTGTTTTCCCCTATCCATGCCAGGAATCTTCCAGCATCTTCAACCCAGACATAATTCATCTTTCCGCAGGAAGACGGTATTACTATTTCTTTGCCTTCAGCAACCCTGTTCACATGGAACTGAAATCTTCCTGTTACATCGTCGTGGCCTATCACTATAGGGAACCTGACGGCTGAGAAAGGGAATGGCGCATGCCTGTGCAGGTATGATTCAGCTGATCTCTTGCCTTCCGCATATCCAAGATCAGCTATTCCGCCTTCCTTCGGCTCAGCGGATGCAGCGTCGAAATCCTCTTCTACACGGCCTACTTTTGCCTCCCTGTAAACTGAACCGCTTGAAGTGAAAACATAATGATTCACCTTCCCTTCAAAAACATTGCACAGCGACATAATATCATCAGGCCCGAAGCCCACCTGGTCGTAAAGGACATCAAAACGGGGGAGGGTGGAAACACTGTCTTCGAGGCTCTTCCTGTTGAAACGATCGAGTTTTATCGCCTCAACACGTTCACCGAAAGGGTTGGGCGATCTTCCGGAGGAGGCTATTGTGACATCGTGCCCTGATTCCAGAAGGTGACCGACAAGTCTCCTGCCCATGAATCCGGTTCCTCCAATAATTATAGCTTTCATTACAGTTTATATGTTCAACAGAATATTTAGCATCTGTGTTTTGTTCAAGATAAATGAAAAAGGTATAATTGAATTAATTTTATTCCAGTGGCTCTGCTCCTGAATCCAACGAATTTTTCACCGTTGTGGAATAGAAGCTCTTTATCACACCGAAACTGAGCAGTGATACAGGCACCATCAGGAGCCCTATCACAGACAGGACGGACGTAAGCGGGAAAAACAATGAAAGAAATGAAAATACAGTGGCCATCACAGGGGCGGAACTCCCTAAAAAGATCCTGAGGAATGCGAATACCTTCCCGAACATTTCTGACGGTGTAGCCTTTACCAGGCGTGACATTAGCGGAACATTGATCAGGGGAAGGATGAATCCAAGGATTCCGGCCGCAGCTATGTCCAGAACAGGTGATCTGCTCATTCCAAGTGTTACAAGAACCGGTGCGAACACCAGTGTTAGGGCAGCAATTGAGATAGGCCTGTCTATACGGGACATAATTTTGCTGGAAACTATCGAGCCCGCAAATGCCCCAGCAGGAATGATGTCCAGAAATATCGTATACATTACCGGACCTGCATCTAGGTACATTTTGAAAAGGCCTGCGCCATAAACATCAAGGGCTACAAAAAACCCATTCAGTACCAGAGCAATCATCGAAAACCATATGATCTTCCGGAAGAATGAGAATACTTCCCGGTATCCGTAATTTGCCCGTTCCTGGGTTTCCACAACTTCTGGTTTCTCCTCCTTTACGGGTTTTGAAAGCACTGCGGATACCATTGCAAGCCCAAGCAGGATAAAAGGCACAATATGGCTCAAAAGCACCAGTGATACTCCACCCAGTGCTAACCCTATAAGAGTTGAGAAGTTATTTGAGGCCTGCTGGTAGGACGTTGCTTTTGAAACTCCCTCTTCCTTGATGTGCTTCTTGATTATTGCCGCAAAACTGTCTCCTTTCATCGTGTATCCAAGGCTGATAATGGCGGTAGCTGCATATACAAAATAAACAGAGAAGCCGAAAATGAATAACGAAAAGACCAAAGCCATAATCAGAGATGCCGACACATTAAGCACAGTGTTGTTCAACTTGTCTATCATGTGCCCTATCGGGACCGATGAAACAAGCTCAACAATCATGAAGATTGTTGCAAGCATGCCTGCAAGGAACACCGAATGGTATTCTGATATGACCTTCCACATGAAGAACAAAAAGAACAGTGACCAGGATATGGACGATAACGAATTGGAAAACAGAAACCTGTAAAACCTGAGTCCAAGGGCCAGCGAACTGTCGTTGCCTTCTTTTCTGTCAATTAGTTTTTCCTCATCCGTCATGTTAGTACCCATGTATTCTATCGCTGTCAGCAGTTATATCTGCAGTGACCACTTCTGGTCAGGCCTTCATTGTGTACCCTCGTCAGAATAGTTCTTTTCCTCCATAGTTGTTCCAAACAAATCTTGAAAGGCGACATGGCACAATACATCAGGAAGGATATAAATTAACCTCAGGAATTCATTGATCAGCAGTGCTCTAGATTTAAGAGAGAAATATAAAAATCGTCCAGGGTGTGCCCTCACCCTGAACGTCAGATGTTCTAGCCGACTTCAGCGCAAATGATTCAACTGATCAGGCAGCTGCATTATCATGTGACGTTTCCGGTGCTTCATGGGCATGATGCAGGTACATCGATACAGGTGCCAGCACAATGGAGATCACGATGAGCCAGAGCCCTATAGCCTCAATGAACCACGAAAGCATCATGGTGTAGATTAGAAGCCCCTCGCATCCTATCACAATTCCAGCAATGGTAAGCCCGGAAATGTAATTCTTCAACCTGGCGTTTCCGCCAAACTTGTAAAGCACCGTCAGAATTCCGGCTGTCAGTGTGAGCAGGAAGAATACAAGAAGAAGGTGGCCATTTGTATAAGCCATGTCGTAGAGATATCCTGCTCCTCCATTTGGGGGCACTCCCGCCGTTCCGAAGCCATAGAATGTCTCATTGAATTCTATAACGTATCCTATGCCCATCATTGCGAACATAGCCCCAATCCAGGTACCGAGTATGGTGTAGGAGAGCAGCCTGTTTCCTGAATTTTTCCTTGCAGCAAATACAAGCCCGATCAGGGCGATTATTGCACCGATCCCAACAATTCCTGTCTGGCTGTCATCAAGTGCAAGGCCGTTCATTCCTCCGGCACCTGAAACAAATACGGCAGGGATTACATAAGTGCCAAATGACGAAATCCAGTAGAGGTAAGTCATTGAGAGGGTTCCGAAAATTGATACAACAAGGCCAAAGTTGACGAGGTTTCTAAGTCCCTTTGAGAGCTTATCGTACCTGAAGATAACGGCAGTAAGTCCAACGATGAGCCCCATCACTGCAGGAAGCATCTGGTGGGAATGGGTAGTCCAGGCATTGCCAAGAAAAGTGCTTAATCCGCCAAGTGAAATGACATAACTGTTGAAGAAGCCAATGGAAGTGAAGCCATACAGGTTTCCGTATTCCAGTATCATCCCGAACATTGCAGCTATTTCTGCAGAAATTCCTGTAATAAGGACCAGTGCGTATGCGCCCCATATTTTCTTCACTCTTTCCCTGTCTTTGAAAAGAAGCATTATAAGATCTATAATGACCACCAGCGCCAGAATAAAGACAATTACATCTCTTAATGCCTGGAAGACTTCATCTGCCGTGGCAGCCCAGGACGGATAAAAGAATACAAGCCCGAGGACTGTCAGGATCAATACCGGAATAACGCTTAAGTTGATGATCTTCCTGATTTTTCCGGACAGATCAAAAACATGCGCTACAAATATGATCATCAGCAGGGCAAACGGGATCATTATTGCGTGGTAGTAATTAACAACCGGAAGCGTAAAGTCTCCGAGCTGGAACCACTGTACCCCGGGAAACAGGGGGCTGATAAGGAGGAACAAAGCAATATACAACAATATAAGAATGGATGCAAATTTTGTTCTTCCCAACATTTCCATACTCCACCCCGTGGTGGAGACATCATGTTGCATAAAAATGGATTGTTGATATATATAAAAATATGTCGAAGTGTGCAAATATGAAGAAATTAACTACAAATCTTGAGACGAATACTGTAATGACTATGGTATAATACGTTGTAAAACATAAATTTCATTCTTTAAATATGCAGCAAAATCCTGGGTGGAGAAGTCGAAATTCATAGGTGATTCAGTAATTGATAAATTCCAATCGCCATCTGTTTCCAGTGGATCAGTCAGCTTCCGGATAACTGTTATGTATTTCATTGACATCATTTCATTATATTATGTCTGAAGAAAGCAAGATACTAACGGGTGAGACAGGTCTCCTTATAATTGATATTCAGAAGGATTATTTTCCCGGAGGCAGGATGGAGCTTGTCAATCCGGAAAACGCAAGCAAGATTGCAAAAAAACTTCTGAACCACTTCAGGAAACTGGAACTGCCAGTTTTTCATGTAAATCATGCTGCTGCCAGTCCCGGAGCAACTTTCTTCGTCCCCGGCACGGAAGGGATCAAGGTTCACCATGATGTCGAACCTGTCAGTGGGGAACCTGTTATTATAAAGCACCACCCGAACAGCTTCCTCGGCACTGATCTCCTGGAAAAACTCAATTCCGCAGGAATAAAGAGCCTCGTAATCACAGGCATGATGACACATATGTGCATCGATGCAACAACAAGGGCCGCATCGGATCTGGGATTCAACTGTACCGTCATATATGACGCATGCTCAACAAGAGACCTTGTGATAGATGGAAGGAAGGTGGCCTATGATAAAGTTCACGACGCCTTCCTTGCAGCACTCAAAGGCACATATGCCGAAGTCATGAGGTCCGAGGAATTCTTCAGGAAGTATGATCTGCAGGAATAGGCCATCCCGCATATTTGCATCGCGGCATATTTTTTTTGGTGAATGAAGGCCTAAAGATATTATTAAGATCTCAATATGTGCTACTGCAACCGGATCTACGGATCACAACAGGCTGAAATAAGACAGGCTGCACCAAACCGGAGGTAAACATTCATTGAATTCTGCCAGAAGAACGATTATTGCTTCAACACTTACAATTGCATTCCAGAGCTATAACAACAACATAGCAGCAATATCATCATCAGTTGCCTGGCCTGATGTATTCTTTCGCTCTTACGGCCCTCTTGGATCACTTGTTTTTTCAATAGGCATATACATTCTTGGATATGCTGCAGGAATTGCAGGGGCATTCTTCTTCGGAAATTATGGGGACAGGATCGGCAGGAAAAGAACGATGCAGTTTGCAATGGTTTCCACAGCTGCAGGCGCATTCGGCATAGCTTTAACACCTTCTTACAGCAGCATTGGCATCCTGTCAGAGGTCTTGGTGATTGCATTCAGGATTCTTGGAGGGATGGGAATCAGCACCATGATTGGTGGAGGATCATGGTCCGTTGAGAGTGCACACTCCTCATCCAGGAGGGGGCTTGTAGGAAGCTCATTCGCGCTAGGGCTTTCCGGTGGAGTTATGCTGGCGGCTTTCCCCGCATTCTACATGATCACTACCCTTCCCGGGGCAGTTTTCCTCGGTTATGGCTGGAGGCTCCTATTTGTGGCAGGAGGAATAATGATGCTTTCCTCGTACGTGATGATCAGCTACACCAGCGAAAGCAGCATCTTCAGCAGCATAAGGAAAAGGAATGAGACTTCCAGGGCGCCTGTTTCAGAAGTTCAGGAAATACCGTGCGACGATTGCCAGGCTTGCCGTCATCCAGGCAGCTTCCACAGGCGGCGTGTACGAGATCGCAAGCTTCACGCCGGGCTTCATATCTTCACTGGGTTTCAGCCCTGTTTATTCGCTGTTCGCTCTTGGAATAGCTGCAGCAGCCGGGATTCCCGTAAGGCTGGCAGCCGGATCCCTGGCGGATCGGTTCGGGAGGAGAATGGTGATAACTGCAGGAATGATACTTACCGGAGCGTGGGCAATACCGTATCTGTATATTCTTTCATTCGTCTCTTCACCCATGACAGTAATTCTGGATGAAATAGCATTTTACGGATTCATCAGCATACAGATCGGTGTTGTTGCATCCATGTTTTCTGAGCAGTTCAGGACAATGTACCGGTATTCCGGCACAACTATAAGTGCAAATTTCGGGCAGTTTACTGGAGGCCTGACTTCATCCGTTCTGGCAGCCTACATTCTTTATGCCCTGCACGGCCCGGAGAATTCCTGGCCATACATCGGCGCCATAATGCTGGTTTTGAATGTAATTTCCATCGCTCTTGTGTTTTCGCTCAAGGAGACTTACAAATCCGATATAAGTGCCGAAAGGACAGAGAAAGCCTGATCATCATGTTCGAGGTTCCTGTCCGGCACAAGTAAACTTCATTCTTTCAGGGAATTGCGGACGAATGAAACTCTACTGGCATCTTATATAATTTATATCAGTTGTATATTAGCTATATTATGGCGAGGCCTGACGCTAGAAAAATAACAGTATCCATATTTCTGCTGTTGCTTTCTCTTGCCGTCGCAATTTTTTCCTTTTACATCCTCACTTCTGTGTTTGATATCATACCCGTTCAATTCAACCGGCTTGTAGATGCAATATTTGTAGCAGTTGTCATATATTTCATATTCAGGACATTAAGGGCTTTCATTGCCCGCTACCTCTCACAGTATGACAGGCTCGCCAAGTTTCACCCTGTCCTGTTTTTTGTAACACTTATCGGCTATTTTGTTCTCGGTGTCGGATTCCTGGCTGCACTAGGAGTTGACGTTTCCTCAGTGATTCTCGGAGGCTCCCTGGTAAGTGTAATCATCGGCCTGGCCAGCCAGACTGTTCTTGCAAACCAGTTCGCCGGAATTATGCTCTCAGTGGTAAGGCCCTTCAAGGTCGGCGACTACATCACCATCAATACATGGCAATACGGCGGGACATTTCCTGTGCTTTACCCTAAATACTTCTCGTCCGACAGGATTGAGTCCACTGCATATTCGGGGGAAGTCGTTGATATAACTGTAAACTATACGACGATAAGGCTGGACAGCGACGATGTTGTGAAGATACCAAACGGAACCGTGGTGCAGGGCTCAATAATCATAAGGGAAAAAGCTGTCCAGGTGAAGGTAAGGTATGAAGTCCCGAAGTACATTTCGTTTGACGCAATTGAACCCCTTATGCATGAGTCAGTAAGTTCCATGCAGGATTTTTCAGGAAAAATAAGGGTGACAATAGACGAGGCCACAATAAACACATATGTTGTGATGATAATAGCCCGCTTCAACTCCGTGGACGCGGATTCGAAAAGAAGCACCATAATAAGGAAGCTCATGGAAATAATAGAGCCGATGAAAGCTGAATAAGTGAATTCATTCTATGACGGATATTCTGCACTGGCTCACAGGAATCAGGACGGTTTCCCGACCATCATTCTTCGACGTTCTTATTATGTAAACGCCCTGATCCATGCCTATAAGTGTCCCCTCGGTCGTAATTCCCGGCGTTACATTAAGTTGTGACTGGCCCAGAAGCCATACCTTGACCTTTTTGCCATAGTAATCGGAGATCCTGGCGTCATCCATGGAATTACAGATCAGGCCCTTGCTTTTTAAAGTTGTTTATGAAATCTGTATTGCGGCAGTCAAGTCTCAGGAACTGAAGACTTTGCCATGGAAATCAGCAAACCTGCTTATGTGCTGATCCCTATTCTTTTCCTGAGAACGTCCTTTTTTGCCTTGCCTACAGGATTTCTGGGAATGGAGTCAACAATTTCAGCTCTCTCCGGCCATTTGTATTTTGCCACATCATTATTCTTCATTATTGCCGTTACGTCGTCGAGAGTTACTGTTGCCCCTTCTTTCGGGACTATACACACGCAGACCCGTTCGCCCAGGCGTTCGTCCGGGTAGGCTACAGCTGCAACATCCAGTATTTTTGGATCCTTCTTTATGAGATCCTCAATTTCAGCCGAACTTATGTTGAACCCTCCCCTTATGATTATGTCCTTGGCCCTGTCAAAGAAGGCGATCCTTTCATTATCCACTATCCTGAACAGATCTCCTGTGTGGAAATACCCGTCACCGTCGAAGGAATTCCTGGTGAGTTCGGGCTGGTTGAAATACTGCGGAATAGTCATGGGGCTCCTGTAGCAGAGTTCTCCAACGCTTCCTGGCTCAGTGAGCTCTTTTCCGGTCTCCGTGTCTACAATCCTTGAATTTATTCCCTTGAAGAAAGGTATGTCAGTACTGCCGTTTCCCCTTGGCCAGGGAAAATTCCTCGCCCTGTCAACAAGATCCGGGATAACTTCAGGTGTGGAGAACAGCCCTGTACCCTCGTTCTGTCCCCAGACATTAAGCGATTCAATGCCCCATCTCTTCTTGAATTCCTCAAAAGTCCACGGAGGTGGAGGTGCCGATCCCTGTGCAAACAGCCTTGTTGACTGCAGGTCAAATTTGTCAACATCAGGATGCTTCAGCATTGCCACCACTACAGCCGGCACTCCCAGTGTGAAATTCACCTTCTCCCCTATCAGCTGCCTGAAGTACAGCAGCGGATCGAAGGGATGGTGCAGGATGAAGGTTCCGGAAACAAGAATCCATGGGACAATGCCGACTGCTATGCCGGTCATGTTAACCAGCGGCGCCGGATTCATTATGACATCCCCGTCCTTAAGGATGCCACCTTTATACTCACTGCTGTAGAAGAATCTCAGGAATCCCCAGTTATTATGGCTCATGGGACAGGCTTTCGGCTCTTTTTCTGTACCGGATGTCCATTGAATGACAGAGATGTCATTTCCGCTTACCGATTCAGTGATTGAATCTATGCTGCTGTCCACAGGCTCGTTAGCCATGGAATTCTTGATCTGGCCGAGTGAGAAAACCTCCTTCAGATAGGGGTGTTCACTTCTCAGGCTCTGTACCATTTCAATATAATCGAATCCCTTGAACGGCGTTGATATGTATGCTTTAGCCCTGGTGGTTTCAAGCACCATCGAAAGCTCGTGCGTTCTCCACTGCATGGGAATGGGGGAGATTGCTGCTCCAACTCTCCAGGCTGCGAGATACGATACAAGAAGCTCATAAATATTCGGGAGCTGCACAACTACTACATCATCCCGGGATATGCCGCTCTTGAGAAAATATGAAGCAAGCCTGTCCACTTTTTCCCTGAGATCAGCGTATGTCACACGATCAGGCCTCATTCCCACCAGATCCTCCTTGTTCAGGGGATCTGCCACCGCAAGCCTCTCCGGATTCCTTGCGGCACTTTCAAGAAAGATGCCGATAAGTGTGCGATTGTCCCACCAACCCTCAGAAGTGTATTTGTCAATCATGTCCTGCGTGACAATAACTGCCATTAATTGAATTATAAGAAGTGGCTCTTAATAACATTTGGCATGGGAAATCCAGCTTCAGGAATAACCTGTTCCGGCAAACCGGGATAAAAGGTGCGGGGGAAAGAAACATTAAGCGAAAGGGCAGCAAATCATGTTTAAGAAAATAAGTTTGAAAGAAGACATTGCTGACAAATTTTGACCGGTTATCAAAAGAAAATAATGTGAATATGTCAGGGTGCAAAATCCTTTCCGAAGAGTTTCCTCGCAATGATCAGTTTCTGCACTTCCGGCGTTCCGTCACCTATCAGGAAACCTCTCGAGGCCCTGAATTTCCTCTCAAGGGGTGAAGCCTTTACATAACCTGAAGCTCCAAGCGTCTGCAGGGAATGGCTTACCGCATCGAAAGCCGCCTCGCATCCGTAACCTTTCACGGCGGCGCTCTCGGCACTGTTGTCAAGGCCGGAATCCTGCATTGCAAGGGCCTTGTATGCCAGTGTTCTTGCGGACTCAAGCTTTGCCCAGTCCTCCGCGAGCCTGAATGATATGGCCTGGTGCTTCGATATGGGCTTTCCGAATGTTTTCCTGATTTTTGCATACTCAATTGCCTCTTCAAGGGCACTCTCAGCAAGGCCGATTGCATAAAGGCCGACATGAACCCTCTGTATGCTCAGAATTCTCATCAGGATCTGAAATCCCTGGTTCTCTTTTCCAATGAGATTTCCCGCCGGGGCCTTCACGCTGTCGAGCCTGATTCCTCCAAAATCCCCGGTGAATAATGATGCCATGTTTTCCATTTCGTATGGCTCCACGCCCTCAGTTTTCCCATCAACTATTATAAGGCTGATCCCCCTGTATTTCTCCTCCTGGCTGTTTTTTGACGTTCTTACAGACAGTATGTGTGCATCAGCAACACCCGGGCTGCTCACAAAAGCCTTTTCTCCGCTTATTGTGTAATGATCCCCGTTGAGGCTGGCCTCTGTTGATATGGATGCTGAATCTGATCCTGCCCCAGGCTCCGTAAATGCTCCGCAGATTACCAGGTCTCCGGACAGGTACTTTCTGATATAATGCTCTCTGGCACCATCATCATTTATAAGAGGAAGAAGCTTGGCAAAATGCATAGACAGGAAGGCAGGAACGGGAATCTCATATTTTCCCATGGTCTCTGACAGCAGGCCCAGGGTTACTTCATCCAGCCTCTCTTTTTCATCAACCGTTGCTCCAAGAACCAGTTCGGCAAGGTCTTTCATTATCCCTCTCGGGAATTTCTTTTCTGATATCCAGCGCTCATAATTCGGTGTGATATTTTTCCTGCAGTATTCCTCGAACGAGTCTCTTATTATCTTCTGCTCCTCGCTAAGTGTTCCGTCAAGCCTCATCGGTAAATTCACCTTCCCTTCCAGTCAGGCTTTCGTTTCCTGAGGAATGCTTCCTGCCCATGCCTGAAATCTTCGGATGAAGCAAGAATAAGCAGATCGTCGCCTGCGGATTTCGCGTGTGTTGCATACGTGCTCCTGATCGCATTTATTGAAGACTTGATTCCAGCTACCGATAACGGAGCCAGTTTCGCTATTTTCCTGGTGAATTCTACTATGGCCGCCTGCAGCTGATCATGTCCGACAACGACATCAACCATGCCGAGTTTCTCAGCTTCCGCTGCCGGAAGCCAGTCCCCGGTCAGGGCGTATCTTGCGAGTTTCCTGCTGATAAGGGCAACCCCGTAGGACGAGCCGATGGGCGGCATTGCCCCTATGAGCCCCTCAGGCAGTGAGAATACTGCCTTATCGCTTGCAATTACTATGTCGAAGAGCATGTTAAGCTCACATCCTCCTCCGAATGAAATTCCGTTTACTGCAGATATTATGGGCTTCGGAAAGGCTGATATGGTATCAAGAAGAGGCTGTGCAAATTTGTTCATCCATATCTTTGCATCCATTGAATTCTTCCATTTGTCCATCATGTCTATGTCGTCCCCGGCGCTGAATGCCCTTCCTTTTCCGGTTATTACAACAGATCTGGCGTTGTCATCGCCAAGCGATTCCTCAAGAGCAAGCCTCAGCCCCTCCCAGGCATCCTCATTCAGGGCATTGAGCCTTTCAGGCCTGTTTATTGTTATCAGCGCGTACCTGTCGGTTCCGAGATACTCAATGGGGCCGAACTTTTTCTTTCTAAGTTCCCAGTGGTGGAATCCTTTTCCTGTGTGAACGCCAAGTTCCCCTTTTTCAACCATGCTTTTCAGCATGGGATCAGGCTCATACCTTGATTTGCCGGTCCCGGCAAACTTCTTCTCAAGGGTCATGACAATATTATCAATGCCAAGCCTGTCCGCAAGCATAAGGGGGCCTTCAGGCCAGTTCATGGCCATCTTCATGGACTTTTCAACATCTTCTGCTGTTGCAACCCCGTTCCTGACAATCCAGGCAGCTTCATTTATTGCAGTTGCAAGAAAATCGAGGGGGCTGATTCCATACATTCCGGATCCCGGCAGGATCTGGGGCCTTGCATATACATTCGGCTTTGGATACTGGTAAAATCCTTCACCAGATTTCATTCCTGTTTTTCCGGTTTCCACCTTCTCTTTCAGTATAGGAGATGCTTCCGTATTGAAGCCGTGATTCCCCATCTCCCTGTTTGCATAGTAAACAGTGTCTATCCCGACAAAATCAAGAAGTTCGCATATCCCCATCGGGAAGTCGAGCCTGAAGCGCACCATTGCATCCAGATCCTCCTTTCTGGCGCCTTCTTCAAGCATCTTCATTGATTCCAGTATCACCCTGTCATTAAGCCTGTTTATAAGGAATCCGGGAACATCCTTCCTGACAATAACGTATTCTTTTCTGATTGCCTTGACCAGTTCCACAGTCTTTTCCAGGACATCATTCCCGGTTCTGTCTGCCAGTATGATTTCCACTAGAGGCATCATCACGGGCGGATTCGAAAAGTGCAGCCCTATGAACTTCCCAGGCCTTTTAGTCATGGACGCAAGTTCAGATATCGGTATCGTGGATGTATTTGAGGAGAATACGCAATCCGGTTTTGCGACGGAATCCAGTTTTTCCAGGACCATCCTTTTCGTCTCTGAATCCTCCCTTACCGCCTCGATTATATAATCAGCACCTGACATTCCCCCAAGATCCGTGGTGGTACTGATCCTTGAAAGTACTGCTTCAGGCGTCTCCTTCATGGCGCCTTTCTTTGACATGCTTTCCAGGCTCCATTTGATCTTTTCTACTCCTCCTGCCAGAAACTCCTCACTGATATCTGACAGGACAACCTGAAATCCGGAAACTGCAAAAACTTCTGCTATGCCGTGTCCCATTACTCCGGCACCTACAACACCAATTATCTCCTTCATAAAATCCTGAGTAATATTATCAGGTTAGCGGTACTTAATGTTTTCCGGCATCTTATGATCCGGGCGGATTACAGGATTGCACTACTTCATTCGCGATATCAGGGGGAATCCGTTGCCAAATTTCAATTTTCAGCATGCGGGATATCCAGGAAACCTGCTTCTGAGACCCGGGCCACCCTTCCGGGCATGATTATCACAGGCGTGAGTTTCGGAGTGCCACCACCTCCCGGAAGTGATATTCCCGCTCAATAAATGTTAAATAAATATATCTGTTGTTAAGTCCATGGCACGGGAAATTAATGAAGCCTACATAATTGACGCCATAAGGACTCCAATTGGCAAAAGAAAAGGAATCTTCGGGAATTATCATTCTGTGGACCTTCTGTCCGGTCAGCTTCAGAATATAGTGAAAAGATCCAGCCTTGATCCATCTTCCATTGAGGATGTAATCGCAGGATGCGTAACGCAAATAGGGGAACAGGGTGCAAATGTTGCAAGGAATGCAGCATTATCGGCGGGCTTCCCGGAAACGGTGCCCGGCACCACTGTGGACAGACAGTGCGGTTCAAGCCTCCAGGCAGTGCAGTTCGCCGCACAGGGAGTTCAGTCCGGCTTCTACGATCTCGTGATTGCTGCCGGAGTCGAGTCGATGACGAGGCAGCCCATAGGAAGCAACATAACTGCTGAAATGAATCCCATTACGCCCATGCTTGAGGAAAGGTACTCCCTGAACGGCCAGTGGTTCAGCCAGGCATATGGGGCTGAATTGATTGCAAAAGAATACGGCTTCACAAGGGAGGAACTCGACGAGTTCAGCTTCAGGAGCCACCAGCTTGCATTCAAATCAAGGGACCATTTCAGGAATGAGATTGTTCCTGTAAGTGTGGAGAATAATGAAAACGGTGAGGTCACCAGGATCACTGTTGACTCTGATGAGGGAGTAAGGCCGAATACCAGCCTTGAAAAAATGCTCAGCCTGCCTCCCGCTTTCAAAGGCCTCGATCTCATCACTGCGGCAAACTCAAGCCAGTTATCAGATGGGGCAGGTGCAGTCCTGATTGCGTCTGAAAAAGCTGTGGAAAAATATAACCTGAAACCAAAGGCAAAACTCACGTCATTTTCAGTTGTGGGTGTGGATCCGGTTACAATGCTCAAAGGGCCTATTCCTGCAACAAGGAAGGCACTGGAAAGGGCAAATCTCGATGTCGATCAGATAGATCTCTTTGAGGTAAACGAGGCATTTGCCCCTGTTCCGCTCGCCTGGCTCCGTGAATTCGATGTTGATCCTGAAAAACTGAATCCTTTTGGCGGTGCTATTGCCCTGGGCCATCCGCTGGGAGCAACCGGTGCAAGAATAACAGCCACGATGCTTAATGGCCTGATATCGACTGGAAAGAACCTCGGCCTTATTGCAGTGTGCGAGGGCGGAGGAATGGCTAATTCCGCCATAATTGAAAGGATCAGCTGATCCTCCTTACTTTTTTTGAAGCATCAGGAATGCCGCTGGCCTAAACCATCATTCATGGAGGTTCAGTAAGAATTATGAACATCCCGCAGATTATATCCTGCAGGCATTGAGGAAATTTGACGCAATAATTGTCGGGGCCGGAATTACGGGCCTTTCTACAGCATATCACCTGAAGATCCAGAATAAGGATCTCAGGATAGCGATTATAGACAAGTTTCCCACTTTTGCGCAGGGAAACACTGCAAGGGCTACTGCAGGTTTCAGGGACCTTTTTTCCACGGATACAAACTTTATGCTTTCGCACTCATCCATAGAGTTCTACAGGCACGTGCAGAATTCCATGGGAAAGGATCTCGGCATGATTTTCACCGGATACATGTTTCTTCTGGCAGAAGAAGAACTGGGCAATCCTCATCTTGAAAAAATTATGAAGAAGACAAGGGCAAGAACCGTGGGAAAGGATGAACTTGCCTCTACTGGATATTTCAACCTGAACCCTGACTCCAGGGAAGCGGAGATTATAAATGCAAAGCCTGTGGAAGGAGCTTTCCTGGGACTGAACTGCGGCATTATTGAACCTGACCTGGTTGCAGAGTTCTATTACAATGAACTCTTGAAAACGGATGTCGAATTTCATTTCGGAACAGAACTGTTAAGCCTGAGCCTTGAACCGGTCCACCCGCTTGATTATCCCGGGGAACCTTTCCTGTGGCAGGAAAAGACCATTGGAAGGCTCATAACAAGCAGGGGGGAAATGGTTGCAGATTATTACATCATGTGCACAGATGTCTGGACGACTAACCTGCTGGACCCCCTTGGAATAGACAGTCATATCCGGCCGAAGAAAAGGCAGGTTTTCCAGGTGGGTGGCCCGGAAATAGAAAAAATGCTTGCAGATGACTCCCTTACCGGTGCAGGAACTTTTCCCTTTACAATTCTGCCGGGCACAGGAATTCATTTCAGGCCTGCGCCAGGGGAAAAGGCATTCCGGGTCAGTGTTGCGGATGAGATTGGGAGGGATTTCTCATTCACTGAAGAACCTGAGCTTGAGAAGGACTTCTTCACCTACAGCGTGAGGCCGGTATTGAATGAATATGTTCTGCCCTTCAGGAACTCAAGGCTTATAGGGGGCTGGGCGGGCCATTATTCCTATAACACGATAGACATGAACCCTTATATTTTCAAGTGTCTGAATGTAATAGTGTCAACAGGCACAAGCGGAAGCGGAATAATGAAGGCGGACGCAAACGGCAGGATAACTGCATCTCTGTATTCAGGTCATGAAAAGGCAAAACTGTTTGACGGAAGTGCAATAAGAGTCAGCGACCTGGGAATAGAGAACAGGAACGTAGGGTTCGAGAGTTTCGTTCTGTAGTCCCGGATCAGCATGCAGAAGCAATAAATCAGGCATGGCTCGGGAATCTTAACAAAAATTGAGCGGGAAATCCCCGTCTGATAGGACGGGGAGGATATCACTTAAACTGCTCTTCAATCTGCCTGTTGCTTATGGAGGATGTTATTTTTCCATGTGCAACCAGGATAAGGATGCCGGGAATAACTCCACCGAAAATGACCTGCAGTATGCCAAGCACCATGGAAGGAGTTCTGGCGTTCTCAAGATTTCCCTCTGATACATTCCTGTATATCAGGAAATAATCAAGGAGGATCCAGAATAAGCCTATTCCTCCAAATATGGCAAGAGGGATTACAAGCGTCAGAGGTGAGATAGAGTGAGTGGATGTTGCAGTTGATTTGCTTCCGGGCCCTATGAAAGTCATGGTGGTCGTGAAGGACGTAGCAGTTCCGAGAAC
>OFHI01000124.1_pt1 | contig 16123 bp, 16 predicted proteins | sample 1522021 | NCBI WGS metagenome assembly OFHI01 (sample SAMEA2464839, study PRJEB22497) | soil metagenome | biome: Grassland; feature: Farmland; material: Clay | place: Australia | collected 2013-02-01 | depth 1.4 m | reverse complement strand
CTCCCCAGATTATCCTGGTTTTCTTGCCGACTCTTTTCCTGAGCTCTTCGGCTGCATTGCTTGCTTCCTGAAGCTGCAGATCGGTTCCACCTGTAACATTGATGATAACGCCCTTTGCGGTGGACATGTTTATCTGAAGGAACGGGGAATTGATCGCTTTCTCCACGGCATCGATTATCCTGTCATCTTCAGCTTCTGTTGAGAGCCCAATTCCAATCATGGCGAGGCCTGAATCCTTTATGATGGTCTTCAGGTCGTTGAAATCAAGGTTGATTAGTCCCGGTTTAGTTACAAGTTCCGTAATGCCCGAAATTGCTTTCACAATTATCTCATCAGCGAATTTGAAAGCTTTTTCAAGCGGAAGATCAGGAACGAGTTCAAGGAGTTTCTCATTTGGAATAATAATGACCGTGTCAGAGGATGCTGCAAGTTTTTCCAGGCCCCAGTTAGCATTCTGCATTCTTACAACGCCTTCTGACTTGAACGGCAGCGTCACGACAGAAATTGCAAGGGAACCCCTTGCCTTTGCCATGTTTGCTATGTAATGTGCTGAACCTGTGCCTGTTCCTCCGCCAAGACCTGCGGTAATAAATGCAATATCAGTTCCGTTGACAAATTTTATTATGTCGTGCTCTGACTCTCTAGCCGCCTGTTCACCTATCCTCGGGTCCGCTCCCGAACCAAGGCCCCTAGTAAGGTTTTTACCGAGAAGTATCTTGTTATGCGCCTTAGTCTGGAGAAGGTGGGGCGCATCCGTATTGCAGGCCACCAGCCCGGCTCCCTGGATGCCTTCCCGCATAAGCCTGTTAATAGTGTTTGAGCCAGCTCCACCGGTTCCGAATATTCTGATATGAACTTTAAGTCTTTCAATAAAATCCTTAAGTTCATCGTCTGACGTTGTGATTGGGGAATCATTTGCCGGAAATTCAGGATCATCAAATGGCTCAAAACTCATAATTCATGCACGTAGTCATAGATATTAAGAACGATATTAATATTTTCTGATAGTTCCTGACAGCCAGCTAAGTGGGAAAATCAGCCCTATAGTGACCTTTACTGAGAGTTTCCCCTCATCTTGTGAGCCACTTTGATTGCTTCCAGAAAGTCATGAGGCCGTAGATTGATGTGAAGAAGAGCAAGGCCAGTCCGACGCCTCCAAATGCAAGTGTCTTAATTCTCTCCTTCGGTATTCTGGACACAACCGCTGATGCGAAAAGCATGGTTCCCATCCCGTTCATGATGCCGAGAAGTATTCTTGCCAGGTCCACATATCTGGCTTTACTGACACCAATGAGCAGAAGGTCTTCCAGGTGCGTAAAAGTGAGTATGGTGCTTATTGAGGCCGTACCTATGGTTGAGAATTCAAAATATACCCTGAATATAGCAATAAACAGTGCTATAACTGGAAGCAGGAATGTATAAAAGGACTCAAATATGTAGAACCAACCGGCTTTCCTGGCAGTTCCGTTAATTAGGTTCTTGATAAAATACACATAAGAACTTCTTGCCCATCTTATGTTCTGCTTTATGAATTGCTTGTAATTTTCCTGGGAATCTGTGACTGCAACCACATCATAAGCCTTTACGGCTTTGTACCCTTTCTTTATGATGTAGCCGGTCATTTGTTGATCGTCCCCTATTATGCTCTTTCTCCCGAAGATTTTGTGATTCCTGAATTCATCAGACAGCATGAGGGGTTTGACAAGTCCCGTCCTGTAAACGGCACATTTGCCGTCAAGAACCATGACGCTTCCTTTTGTGGACATGGCCCTGAGGACAATCTCCCTTGCCCTTTCCATGAATTCGGAACTGTATGAGACACCTTTCCCGTTGTTCCTGACAGTTATATTTGCCCCTACTCCACCCACTTCATCACTGAATTTGGAGAGCATTCCTGTTACTGCACCTTTTGGAATAACGGTATCGCTGTCAATGAACAATGTATATTTAGTGTCTATATGGCTTATGCCAAGTGAAATAGCGTTTCTCTTTCCGCCTTTCTGCGGGATATGGATAAAAGTGCCTCCGTTTTCTTCGACGATTGACTTATAAGGCTCATAACTTGAATCCCCTACTACGAGGAATTTTACATTTTCATCTGCAATGGCAGTAATGGCTTCTCTGAACGTGTCAACGTTCTCATTGTAAACCGGCATGAGAACAGTGACTTCATCCGCAGATGCATAATCAGGATTATTATTCCGTTCAGAATAAAAAATCGCGCTGTACGAGTTAATCACATAATAGATGAATGAAACTACAGTAATGATCAGCAGGATCTCATACAGCAGGATGTAGTTCACCCAATTGCATTATATTGAAATATTAAGTTTTATCGGTTTTTTGAAAATTGAGACTAAAACATACACAGTTTTATACACAATGAATGACGAAATTTATTATCACGTTATTAGTCGAAATTACTACTAAAATAATAGCGTTAAAAAATAATTTGTCAAAATAGGGATTATGGGTATTTTTGTTTTATGATCTCCCTGAGGACTTTTTTGTCGATTTTTCCGGTGCTTGTCTTCTCAAAGGATTCAACCTTAATGAATTCATCAGGAATCCAGAATTTTGCTATTCTTCCAGTCTTGAGATAAGTCTCAAGATACTCGACGATCTTTTCCCTGCTGCATTCTCCCGTTCCAGATACAAAGGCAACCGGCCTTTCGCCCCATTTCTCGTCCTTCCTGCCAACGACCGCTACCTCACTGACTCCCGGGCAGGTGCTGATAAGATCCTCAAGAATAAGCGTGGGAATAAATTCTCCACCGGACTTAACTGCATCTCTTTCCCTGTCAACAATAGCTATGTATCCATGTTCATCTATCACAGCAAGGTCTCCCGTGTTAAGCCAGTCGTTCTTCCATAATTTTTCTGTCCCTTCCGGATTTCCAACATACTTGTTTGTTAACCATGGGGTCCTTACTATGATCTCCCCGATTGTTTTACTGTCTCTTGGCACTTCATTGCCCTGCCGGTCTACAACCCTAAGCTCTACAAGAGGAATGGGTATCCCGGTTTTTGTATGAAATTCAACTTTCATCTCATCAGACATTTCAAGAACGGCTTTGTTGTATGTTGCCAGGGTAAGGATGGGAGCGGTCTCCGACATGCCGTACCCCGAAATAGTTTTTATTCCAAGCTGTGCAGCTTTATCCGCCAGTCCTTTTGGAAGTGCTCCACCGCCCACAATCACCTTAAGATCAAGATCCTTCAGGTACTTGGGCGCATCCGGATGGCTGATAAGCATGTACAGAATTGAAGGAACCATGGCACTTACGCTTACTTTCTCTTCTGCCATAACCTTCAGTATAGTTGGAACATCATACCTTCCGGGAAGCACATACTTCATGCCTCTTATAAGAGTCATGTAGGGCATGCCCCATGAATGAACATGAAACATTGGAACCAGAGGCATAAGGACATCACTGCTCTTCATGTTTATTGGCTCATCTGCAAGGGATGCAGAAGCCGACAGAGCGTGAAGTACAATCTGTCTGTGTGTGAATTCAACACCGTTCGGGAGACCGGTGGTTCCTGAAGGGTAGAAAGTGGTAGCGAGATCATTCTCTTCAACTTCCGGAAACTCCTTCAAACCATCATTCTTAAGAAGATCATCATAGTTGTATTTCGGTTCAAGGTCATCCGGGAAATTGCCATATTCAGAGTAGATTACCCATCCCTTGATAAAATCAAATGCTGATTTGTTGCTGGAAAGAATCGGAACGAATTCATCCCTTACAATTACATACTTGTCCGCTGCATGCTGCATAGTGTAAAAAATCATCTCTGGCGGGTATCTTATGTTTACAGTATGAAGGACTGCACCAATCATGGGGATCGCGTAATAAGCCTCGAGAAACCTGTTTGTGTCCCAGTCTATTACTGCAACTCTGTCTCCTTTTTCAACACCAATCTTCAAAAGCCCGGCTGCCAGCTTTCTGACCCTTTCATAAAATTCCCTGTATGTATATCTCTCCTTTCCCTGATATGATATTACCTGATCAGGGTTGTTGTGCAGCGCCGCTTTAAATATCTTATCTATTGTCAGTTGATATTCTCCGTGCTCCATTCTCAATCAACAATTATACACCGAGGTTTTTAAAAAACTTTATGATAAATGTCTCTTCAGAGACCGGTTTGATTCAAGTCACAGGTTCGATAATCTCAGCTCATAAAATGCTGACTGAAAACTGTTGAGGCCAATGCCAGAGCCCGTTGATGCAATGATAACGGTGTTTCCGGACAGGGTAGCATCGAGAGGAAGCCCGGAAAAGTTCCACGATGTTAATCCCAATGGAGCAGCAATGGATGTTGAATTGTTATAATGCTGGTAAAAGGAATCAAATATTGCCTTATGGAAGGATGCTGATGTTATATTGTAATAGAAATTTAAAAGGGATATGCTGTTTATTACTACTTCACTTCCGTTGATCACCGCCTGGCCTCCCTTCGTGAATTTCAGTGAGGTGATGTTGGTGTATTGCAAAGTGAGAAGGGAAGTGCCAACCGATGAGGTTGAGACATCAGTTCCGGTGATATTGTACGTTGAAGAACTCAGATAAACGCCTCCGGAAGAGTTACCTGCAGAGACGGGAAGGGGGCCATTGCCTGCCACTGACGAGACCTGCGGTGAATCCCTGATCAGTATGCCATCCTGGACGTAGTAGCTCACAGGCAGGATAAACTGTGTATTGCCGTAACTTCCTATCTCACCGGCAGAATATGCACTGGCAGTTATCGTCTGATTCGCTGTCCTGTTTGTTGTCAGGAAGGTATAATTGAGGTTTATTTTAAAGGAAGACACGGAAGAAAACTCCTTACTGCCGTGGCTGTAGAAGATCTCCGTGTCCTGTGATGGTGAAAAGGGAGGAACTCCGGCGATTCCAAGATGAACATTCTGGCTAATGCCGTCTCCGACGGAAGGAGTCCCAGAGTGAAGCTGGCTTTCCAGTCCGGTGAATGAACTCATGATGTTAAGCTGATAAGTATTTTCATTGGAAGTTGCTGTTGTCGGCACATACCAGAGCATGAACGTTGTGAAAAGAGAGATCACTATTGCAAAGATCAGCACAGCCCCTACTACTTCTGCAACGGCTCTGTCATCTTTTCCGCCTTTGAGCAAGCGCTGTACTTTCTTCATCTTGCAGCATAGCTATCATCATTAAGCATAATTAAATTTTTCACTTTGAGTCGGGTGTATTTCGTAACATGGAAACAGTTGATACCGGTTTTTCTTAACGCAACCTGCAAAAGATTTTAAAAGCTGCCTAATATCAATGTTTATGGCAGTGTCCCCACTGGATTACAGGTATGGCCGTAATGAGGTAAAGAGTCTATTCACAGAGGAAAGCAAGCTTTCATATATGCTTAAAGTTGAGGAGGCGCTGGCAAAGGCACAGTCCGAGTATGGGCTGATACCTGTGGAAGCTTATTCTGACATATCGAGAACAGTAAACTCCGGGGAGGTCTCCATCAGAAGGGTCAAGGAAATAGAGGCTGAAATACGCCACGATGTGATGTCTATTGTCAGGGCGCTTACGGAAAAGTGCGGAACAGGTGCAAAATACGTTCATTTTGGGGTAACATCGAATGATATTATCGATACCTCCACTGCCCTCCAACTCAGGGATTTTTTCGGGATTCTGATGAATGACATGTTTTCATTGCAGGATTCGCTTGTTAATCTGGTTGAAAAGTACAAAAACTCGATGATGCTCGGACGTACTCATGGCCAGCACGCGAGCCCCATAACCTTCGGGCTGAAAATGTCTGTTTTCCTGTCAGAAACAAACAGGCACATTGAAAGACTTTCAGATGCAAGGAAGAGAATACTTGCAGGAAAAATACTCGGTCCGGTTGGTACCGGAGCAGCCCTTGGAGAAAAAGCACTTGAAATACAGGAAAGAGTTATGGATATACTCGGTCTCACTGCAGAGGAAGGAGCTACTCAGCTAGTTGGAAGGGACAGGCACATAGAATATCTTTCTGTGTTGAACAATATTGCCACTTCTCTGGAGAAATTTGCAACAGAGATACGCAACCTGCAAAGGCCTGAGCTTGGTGAGGTATCTGAATTCTTTGACACTGCAAGACAGGTGGGCTCAAGCTCGATGCCGAGCAAGATGAATCCAATCACTTCTGAAAACATTGTGAGTATTGCAAGGCTCATCCGAAGCCTCATAATCCCGGAATATGAAGCCGCAGTCACCTGGCACGAAAGGGACCTGACAAACAGCGCACTTGAAAGATTCACAATTCCTTACTCCTCAATCCTAATTGATCATTCCCTTGTCAAGATGACAAAGGTATTCAGTGAACTTATAGTGAATACGGAAAGAATGGGAGAAGCCCTGAAAGCCGATCCTTTCGTAATGTCTGAAAGTGTTGTGAGCGAGCTGACAAGGAGAGGAATGCCAAGACAGGACGCACACGAAACTGTGAGGAAAGCTTCAATGGAATCTTATGGGCAGAAAATTGCATTCAAGGATTCTCTTATAAGGAATGGCGTATTGGAGTTTATAGAAGAGTCAAGGCTCGACCAAGCGCTTAAGCCGGAAAATTTTCTAGGCAAATCTGTGGAAATATGCAACAGATCGATTTCCAGAAGCAGAAAACTAAGATCTGATTTAATGGAGTGATCCAATGGAACATAACTTTGCAAGAGACGGCTCACTTAAGGAAAAGATAATCGCGGACCTTACATCAGAAGAGAAATCAATATCGGGCCTGCAGAAATCACTTGAAGGTAAAGGAATAAATCTCCATAGGCTGGTATTAACCGGATACCTCAGGGCTCTAGTTGACATTGGAATATTGAAGGAGAAGGAGATAAAACCCGCGAGAATTTATTCACTGCAGTCACAACAGGGGAAAGACATCTACGGAATTGTAGGCATAGTCGCCAGAAACGCCGACGAAGACAGTGCCGGCGACAATGCACTGTCTCTCCTTTATCTTCTTTTCAACAGGCCTATTTTTGTCCGGGAACTTGAAAGATGCAACGTGGAGCTTCCGAGAAACTACAGGAAGGTAGCACCGACAAAAAGGCAGGATTACATAAAAAAGCTTGAGGAAATAGGCATAAAGATTCCCCAGAACAACATGATGATGGAACCTATGGGGAAGGACAGCTCACTTTTAATCAGGCACATGAAGGATGTAATATCAACTACTTTTGACCTGAAGAAATACGTTCTTAAAGACTCAGACGCTACTCAAAGCACTCTTGATTAGCTCAGTCAAAGTAAAAATATTTTTAATCTATATGCTGATAAGTCGCCAAGATGTTAAAATTACCAGGGCAGTCAGCATACTCCGGAAAACTTCCTACGGGATGTCAGCAATGCGCAAGAGGAGCCAAAATGGTCCTCTTTGTATCCGGAATATGTGATGCCAAGTGTTTCTACTGTCCCCTTTCTGAACAGAAGAAAATGAACGATGTGATGTACGCCGATGAAATGCCTCTCAGAAACATGAAGGACGTAATCTATGAGGCAAAGATGATACAGGCCGAAGGTACAGGAATAACCGGAGGGGATCCTATGAAATATTATGAGCGTACATCAGAGTACATCAGGATTCTCAAGGAGGAATTCGGTGAAAAGCATCACATTCATCTTTACACAATAAGTGGTTCCAGGGAAGCAATAGATGCAGTTGCAAAGGCTGGCCTTGATGAGATCAGGTTCCATCCGCCAGAGGAGATCTGGTCCGTGATGGACAAGTCCATATTCAAGCAAAGAGTAAGATGGGCCCAGGATGCAGGCATGAGTGTTGGGATAGAGGTCCCAAGCATACCTGGAAGGGAAAATGAAATGCGTGATCTCATAGACTTCTCCAAAAGGATGGACATTGAGTTCATAAATCTGAACGAACTCGAATTCTCGGAAACAAATTACGAAAACCTCCTTGGAAGGGGATACAAGATAAAGAATGATTATGAATCAGGTTCAAGGGGAAGCCAGGCACTTGCAATGAGGATGGTTCGTGACAATCCTGATTACACGGTTCATTACTGTTCTGCAGCATTCAAGGACGGAGTTCAGTTGAAGAACAGGCTCAAGAGAAGGGCTAAGAATGTTGCAAGAAATACCGATTTTGTAACAAAAGACGGCACAATTATAAAGGGGATTATAGAAGGGGAAAGCCCGGAAATCATGAGGGAGGATCTTCTCGTTCTTGGAGTAGATCCTGCTGACATACACATAAATCCCGTCAAGAACCGGCTTGAGGTAGCTGCCTGGATACTGGAGGACCTCAAGGGAAAGATAAAGTATGAGATGTATGAGATAGAAGAATACCCCACCTGGGACGCAATAGAGGTGGAAAGGCTGAAGATCTAATCAATCTCAGCTTCTTCAATAAGGTAGTATCCATGGGATCCTTCCCAGACTTTCCTGAATTTATTTATCAGGATCTTTTTTCCTCCTGCTATTTCGTAAACAAAGGATTCGTATTCGCCGCCCTCTCCCGCTAAGTTAATTCTGTATTTCTTTTCAACATTTTTCAAGTGATCCATGTAATCAAAATCTATTGTTTTTCCGAGGTCATCCTCGCCAAGACCTTCAGCCGCTACAGAAACAACCATGGCCTTTATGCCCCGGTTCTGGAGCTCATCAAGAAGAATCAGTTGATCCTTCTTCCATAGTGGCGTGTAGGATATCAGGCCGTACTCGGTGCATAATCGTTCTATTCTGGTTTTCTGGTATTCTGAAGCAATGGCTCCCGATATGAGCGCCTGGATCCCTTCGTCTGAGAATCTTTTGATCGTGGTTTCAAAGTCATCCTCTTTTATGTGTTCCAGTTCCATGCCCAGGAGAGAAGCGGCCAGGTCGGCCTTGTCCACGTTTGGAAAGTGAAACATGAAAGAAAATTCTTCAGGGTCCACAGTAACAGCTCTGACAATTTCAAATCCCTGCTCCATCGCTATCTGTGCTGACATGAACGAGTCCTTTCCACCTGAAAATAACGCTACGGCTTTCATAATATTCTTCAACATGACATTATCATTTTATATATTTAAGAAATGACTGAAACGATATATCATGGCGTTAAAAGTAGGAGATAGAGCACCGGAATTTGAACTTCCGGATTCAACACTGAAAATGAAGAAACTCTCAGATTACAAGGGAAATAAAGTAGTTCTCGCATTTTTCCCCGGGGCGTTCACTTCAGTCTGCACAAAGGAACTTTGCACTCTCAGGGATTCAATGGCAAATCTCAACAAACTCGATGCCAAGGTTGTGGGAATAAGTGTCGACCAGCCTTTCTCACTCGCAGAATTCGGCAAGGCGAACAGCCTCAACTTCGACCTTCTCAGTGACAGCAGGAGAGAGGTAAGCAAGGCTTATGACGCACTGCATGAGAATTTTGTAAATGTTCCGGGCCTTACCGCATCAAAGAGATCCATCTTTGTGCTTGACAGGGAAGGAAAAATATCCTATGCGTGGGTAAGTGACGATCCAGGCAAGGAACCAGACTACAAGAAAGTTGAGGAAGAACTTGGAAAACTCAACTAATCCTTCATTTATCTTTTAATTTTTGAAAATGCTGAATTTTACCCAGAACCAATCAGGATATCACGCTACAGTAAAAGCATAGCATCTTGCATTCTCCGGTATACTGATCCTTATCCAGTGTTCACCTTCCACTTCGGATGTGAAAAGAACATATTCACCCGGATTGCTTATCATGATATTAGCAGATTTTCCGTCAATCTCGTATTGCAGTTCCATATGCCCGGAATTCCAGAGAATAGACGATAAATGCCTTCCGGAAAACATCAGGTTTATTATTGATTCGGAAGAACGGGACTCGATATATTCATCGGAAATGCCCCATAAGCCTTCAAGGCATGCTTTATTTTCAACCAGATTTCCAGAACATTTGCTGAACTTGAGATCTTTACCCTTTTTCTCAAGCGGATTCTGAACATCTCCCCTGATGGTTCCGAGATGGATATCCTTTGCAGCCCTCACACTGCTTGCCTTCATATCCAGTTCTTCCAGACTTAATGACAGTCCTGTGATGGAATTTACTTCAGAAAGGAATTCTTCATGTTCATCCTCACCCGGATATTCGCCAATCAACTCTCCGGACTCATCAAATATATATTTCGCAGGCCAGTAAAGATTGTTGAAGTATGCCCAGATGTGATAATCAGGATCAAGAACAACTGGAAACCGAATATTAAGTGATCTGGTAATAGAATCAATGTGCCCAGGATCTTTTCCGAATTCAAACTCTGGCGTATGAACTCCCACGATCTGCATGCCGTTTCCAGACAACGCTTCATCAAGCTTCCCGAAAATTTCAAGCTCCCTCAGGGAACTCTGCCTTGATGACGTCCAGAAAAGGACTATCACAGGCTGATCTCTTAAATTAAAGTCAGCTGAATTCAATAATCTTGATTCTTCGATCTCTGAAAATACCTCAAGCATCAACAATATAGTGAATTGAAATACTTAACCGGATTGTTCGTCACGAGCACATCAGGAACAAACACAGCAAAGAAATTTTAATGGATAATGATATCGGACTTCATGAACAGGGACCTTGCCAGGAAACTGATAGCGATTGTTTCATCTTCGAAGAGAGGAGTATCCGAATATTCCTCCCAGGATTTCATAACCAGTCTTTCTTATAAGCGCCCGATAATATCGCCGGAATCAGTGCAGAAATTCCTTGGAAAAAGCGTGGATGAAGGCCTGCTTGTAAAGAAGAATGACAGGTACGTCCCAAATTTCAGCACTTCCGGAATAATAGTCCCTCTTGACTTTAATATAACAGATGATGAACTCTTTTCAGAATCCACTGAAAAACCCCTTGTTGACAGGATTCTTGAAGCAGCTTCAGCGTCAGGCAAGCTGACGAAAAAGGAAGCTATAAGCAGGGCAAGAGACCTTCTGAACCACATGAAGCTGATAAATTTTGAGATAGCCTTGCTTTCAGTGCTTGTTGACGAAGGGCTTGACGTAAGCCACTTCATAAAGGAGATCAGGAACTAGAATTATTCCTGTTCAAGCCTCTGTGCAATTTTTATGGCCTGATCAACGTTTTCGAGTTCCATGGAGATGTCAGAAGCCACGTCATATATGTAAGAAAGCGACTTCCTGAAAGATTTACGGTCCTTCTTGTTCTTTATTGTTGCTGCAAGCTTGTCAATAAGATCCAGGGAATCCATGGCTATCTGGAAAGCTATGTTCTCCTTACCATCGTCCCTCAGCAATGAAAGTTTCCCTCTCAGGGCTTCGAAATAATTATCCCAGTCATTGCTGTCTCCGGATATCTGCATTACCTGCTCATAAGTTTCCATGGCTTCCTTCTTTCCGGCCTTATGCCTTGAAAGGAGCTCCGCCTTTGCAATGAGGCTCAGGCTCAGGAGTGAAGGATCTTCTGAACTGTTGGATTTTTCTACAGCTTTGTCAAGATTTTCCCTGCTTGCCTGAAGGTTATGGGCATCCATATCAATATAACCAAGATTGATCAGATCGAGAACCTGAAGCTCGGTTTCATCGAGCTTTTTGTGTATATTCAGTGATTCCTCACCGTATTTTTTTGAATTCTCAGTGTTCTTGGAATCAAGAGCATAATATGCCTGGGATAGTTTGTAACATAATTCAGCAGTTTCCGCATCCTCATTCTTGCCGATTATTTCATAGGCTTTTGTATATTCCCTGATGGCATCAATGTATTTTTCCTTCTGGAAGCTCTGGTCCCCGTTTTTTATGAACTGTTCAACTTCATCCATAATGTTTCTACTCCGAATATCATGTCTCTCTATTTATTGGTTTTTTTAAGAGCCTTCCCCACAAGTTCCTTTGCCCGTGACATGCTTATGTTTTTTTCCTCAAGCATAGTTTTCACTACTTCGTCTATAAGGCTTCCTGAAGCGCCTGCTCCAACTGCCAGGTTCCTGGCATGAAGCTCCATGTGCCCTCTCTGGATTCCTTCAGTCGCAAGGGCTTTTACAGCGGCAAAATTCTGTGCAAGACCAACTGCCGCAAGAACATTTGCAAATTCTGTCGATCCATCAACATTCAGGATTTTCCTGGCGATTTTTGCCTTAGGGACTGTGCCAGTGGATCCACCCACTGTTCCAACTGCAAGCGGAATCTCGATCGAGACGGCAAGATCTCCACTGGCAGTTTTCTCATATTTTGTGAGCGATGTGTAAGATGATGATATCGCCGCAAATGCATGTGCACCTGCCTCGACCGCACGCCAGTCATTAAGTGTTGCGAGAAGAACAGAATCTATTCCGTTCATAATCCCCTTATTATGTGTAGTTGCCCGGTAGGGGTCCTGAAAGGCAAATTCAAATGCACTGACAATCCTGTCAACAACTTCCTCACCGCCAAGTGATTCCTTGCTGAAGATCGCCTTTGAATAAGACATCCGGTATGTAGTAAGGTTGCTGAGAATACGCAGATTGACCTTGCCACCCGATATCTCCTCTATTAAGGGTGCGATATATTCGCACATGCTGTTGACAACGTTAGCTCCCATGGCATCCCTGACATCTACGAGGAGATGTAGTACAAGCATTGGAAATGGCCTTTCAAAAACTCTAATCTCTATATCTCTGGCTCCTGCTCCGAGATTTCTGAGAGTGTTGCTCCTTGTATTTGCAAGTTCAAGAATCTTTTCCCTGTTTTTCAGTATCTCAACTTTTGCACCATGCATGGATTCCAAGCCGGTAACCTGTATCTGCCCTATCATTACAGGGTCTGTCGAGTAGGAGGAGAAGCCTCCGGAATCCCTTGCAAGTTTTGCAGCATGGGAACACGCTGCAACAACAGACGGCTCTTCAACGGCCATCGGGATAAGGTAATCCTTGCCGTTGATAAGGAAGTTGGTCGCAACGCCCATTGGAATCTCGAGAGTGGTAACCACATTCTCAATAAGATGATCTGCAAGATCTATATCCAGTGAACCGTTGGTTTTAAGGATCCTGATCTCATCATCAGTCAGGTTGGAGAATGTTTTCAACGAATCAATCCTCTGATCTATGCTAAGTTTGTAAAATCCGGAAATCTTTGAGGATTTTCCTTGCATTCTTGGAAATACTGAATACAATATTAAAACATATTGACGCAGATATGCGTGTTCTCAACGGTACTTCGGCCTAATGGCAAGAAACCGCAGGGACTATTGAAAGCTGTAAAGTGTGTGCAATATGTAAGGCAATGTGTGTACCTGGCGCTTACTTCCGGCATTCAATGTACATTCAATGTACCTCTGTTGAATGAACTTAGGCCAGCTACTATCCATTTTCGGTAATAGGAATTAGATCAGAGTCGACAGAATCTGGTTTCTAGAAAACTTATTTAACCATTTTGAAGTTCCTGTTTTTTGATGTTGAAGAACAAAAGCATAGTCTCGATAGACGACCTTTCTGATGAGGATCTTAATGAAATTTTCAAGGTCAGCGATGAAATGGTCTCAATTCTCGAAAAAAATAAAGGTACAGGAATAATGAATTCCAAAATCATGGCGACACTTTTCTATGAGCCCTCTACGAGAACCCGCCTTTCTTTCGAAAGTGCAATGGAAAGACTCGGAGGATCGGTAATAAGCGTGTCTGAGGCCACATCATCTTCAGTTGCAAAAGGAGAATCACTTGCTGATACGATAAGAATGGCGGAAGCGTATTCTGATATTATTGTAATAAGACATCCGCTGGAAGGAGCTGCAAGACTTGCTTCCAAATTTTCCTCAAGGCCGGTAATAAACGCCGGTGACGGATCAGGACAGCATCCCACTCAGACTATACTTGATCTTTTTACAATCCAGAAAGAGTTCGGCAAGATTGATGGCCTGAACATCTCACTTGTTGGAGACCTCAAGTACGGCAGAACGGTACACTCGCTTATACTTGCACTTTCAAGGTTCAACGTGAAAGTATCTCTAGTATCTCCTCCCTCGCTGAAAATACCTGATCACATAATCTCGAGGCTGCCGGAGAATATGTCAGTAAAGACTTTCGAGAATCTTGATGATGTGATCGAAGACTCTGATGTGATATATGTCACAAGAATTCAGAAAGAGAGGTTTACTGACCAGAATGAGTATATGAGTGTTATCGGCTCATATTCGATAGATAAAGAACTCGTGGAAAGAATGAAGGAAAAGGCAATTATAATGCACCCTCTCCCAAGAATTGACGAGATCAAGCCGGAGGTGGATTACCTGCCACAGGCACGCTATTTCAAACAGGCTTCCTACGGTGTCCCGGTGAGGATGGCTCTTATATCAATGATACTGGAGTGAGATTTATGGATAAAACGCTTAAGATATCTAAAATAAAGGAAGGAACAGTTATTGATCACATACCTTCAGGAAAAGCCCTTCAGGTAGTCTCAATACTCAAGATTGGAGAAGATCTCGAAGGTTCCATCAGCATAGGCATGCATGTCCCAAGCGGGAAGCTGGATTTCAAGGATGTAATCAAGATAGAAAACAGGTACCTTGACAGAATAGAACTCGACATGATCTCCCTTGTTGCCCCTGACGCCACTATAAGCATTGTCAAGAATTATGAGATAACAGAAAAATTCAGGGTGGACCTCCCATCCAGAATAACGGGCATAGTAACGTGCAGCAACCAGAATTGCATCACAAACAGAAGGGAGCCGGTAAGCAGCGAATTCCAGGTTCTGTCCAAGAAACCGCTACAGATCCGATGCGTATACTGTGAAAGAAATATGTCTGATCAGGAAATCTTTTCCTCAATGTGAATTTTTTAAAAGGGGAAGTGCAGGAATGCCAACGAATCAGGCATCCCTTCAATTTATCATATTATATTTTACAAAATCTGTAGCGTCTGACAGCTTCATCGAATAGATTTCCACCTTCCTCGCTATCCTGTTGTTAACGCCGTCTATGACTTCTGTCAGGTCTTCCCTGATTGATTTCCTTCCAAGCAGTTTTTCGTTGTCAAACACAACAAGCCTCTGCCCCGCATTTATCATCTCGTTAATGGCAGACTCAGCGATTTTCCTCCGCTTGGACTCTGATCTTGAAGGTTTTATTATCACGTTCAGAACGGGAAGGCCCCTGTCCTGCAATATTCTTGAAAAGGACTGGTGCATCGGCTGTGAAAAGTCTCCTCCAAATCCGCTGATTATGATATATGATGACGACTTCTCCATATTCTCAAATATCTGGGTAACTGATCTCAGGTAGGGGCCGCTGTCTCCAGGCATCTCCTTATCAAGGTTGTGGGAAACAAGCCCTTCCTGCCACAGTTCCAGGTTATCTGCGGCTTTCCTGTCCTCCCTCCTGACACGAGACATGAGTTTTACCTCTATTCTGCTCCTGCCAGCAAGATTTACGTAACCCTTATACTCATTCATCGAGGCGGACTTCTTCTCTTCAGCATCTGACTTAAGTATTGAATGGTATGATACCCTTCTTACCTCAAGAGGGACAATTCTCCTTATTATTCTGTCACCTGCACTTCCTATTGAAATGACTGTATTGTCAACTCTTTCTTCGTAATAGCCTCTTATCATTCCTCTGAGCTGTTCCTCAAGCCCATTGTATGCAACAGTTTCCATTACTACATCTTCTCCTTTTTAGAATCTCTTCTCTCAACACCTGTTGAGAAAAGGCCTTCATCGTAATCCGCAATTTTTGAGAGTTCTTCCCTGATACTTTTGTATTCCTCGCCTTTTTCCCGGATGATCTCGGTAATCAACCCCTTCTTTCTTGCCTGGTTGAGAATTTCGATTATCGCGTCTTCCCTGGAATTGAAGAAACCTTTTTCTGTAGCTATTGCAAGGGTTTCCTCCATGATTTTGTCAAGTTTGAGATCACCGTGCGGGGATTCAATGAAACCGACTCTCGATTGCGCTATATACTCGATTGCAGCGTGTCTGATGAATTCGGATCTGCTTCCAAATCTTGGATTCAAGTCCAGGAATTCGTCTATTTCCTGGAGATCGTCTTCGGAAATTCTGAGTGTAAGCTTTGTATCCTTGTTATTCACTTCAGCAGAACCTCTTCATTCAATTAAGAATACAGTATATAAATGTTTGTTTTGAGTAATCGAATCTCGTAAATTTTTGAAATTTAATGACGTGAAAAATGAATATTCAGATATATTCAGGAA
>OFHI01000123.1_pt1 | contig 16130 bp, 17 predicted proteins | sample 1522021 | NCBI WGS metagenome assembly OFHI01 (sample SAMEA2464839, study PRJEB22497) | soil metagenome | biome: Grassland; feature: Farmland; material: Clay | place: Australia | collected 2013-02-01 | depth 1.4 m | reverse complement strand
GTATTTCCTTATGTTGTAGAATGTGTCCCTCTGGGCCGGTATCTTTCCAGCATTAGAAATTATTGAATCAAGCTCCTCTGTTGTTGCAACATCCGTACGATCTGTTGCACCGAAAATTTTCTCGCTGAAAGCTGTTCCGACAAGGTCATTTCCACCGCCGTTCAGTGCGACCTGAGCTGTGAGCTTTCCGACTGCTACCCAGTAAACACTTATGTTCTTGATATATTCACCCGCAAGAATTCTTGCAAGAGCTATTACCTTAAGATCCTTTTCACCGGAAGCATCCATCTTCACTTTCCCCATTTTCAGAAGAGGAGTGTTCTCGACACTGAATTTCAGGGGAATGAATGACAGGAATCCTGGAACCTCCTTCTGGTTCTCCCTGAGCCTTATGATATGATCGACAATGTGAGTCCATTTCTCAACGTGTCCATACGTCATGGTGGAATTGCCCGGTATTCCCATTGAATGTATAATCTTGGCATCCTCAAGCCATTTTTCACCGGATATCTTCTGCTTTGTGGTAATCTGTTTCCTTATTTCAGGATCAAATATCTCCGCCCCTCCTCCAGTGTGGGCATCCATTCCGGCATCCCTGAACCTGCTTACTACTTCTTTAAGGGAATTTCCTGTAATCCTGGCAACAAAATCTATCTCAGGTATTGTAAGGGTCTTCAGGGTGATGTCAGGCATATATTTCTTGACTGTCCTGAACATCTCCTCATAATATTCCACAGGAAGATCAGCATTAAAGCCGCCCACAATGTGAATCTCAGTAGGGTTCTGTGCCTTGGCCTTTTCTATTTCCTTCTTTATGTCTTCAATGGACAGTTCGTATCCCTTGTCAGATTTCCCCTTCAGGGCCATTGGCACATAAAAGGCGCAGATAGGGCAGCTGGCAGTACAGTAGTTTGAATAATTAATGTTGTAAGAAACCGCGTAGCCTGCTACGTTTCCGACCTGAAGCGATGTCAGGTTGTTTGCTATTTTCATAAGGTCAAATAAGCTCAGTTCCTCTATCATATTCATAGCTTCTTTATGGCTTATTGACGTATTTTCCCGGGTGTACCCTGTCCAGTATTCTGTTTCGTAGCTTCCGGCCTGTTCCATCGCCAGATTATTATTTCTTAGGTAATAACTATTATGTCGAATAGATGCGAATGCCGGTCTGCAGTTAGTTGAAAGACAACACGAAAACGTTATTATACCGTTAGAAATGGAGATTCATGTTTACCAGCACAGATCCGGTTGAACATATCTACTCCAAAGTTATGTCCGGACAGGATCTTGACGAGGACGAGATCGTTTACATGTACGATGTGGCAGATCTATCAGACCTTGGTAAGATCTCCAGGAAAATTACCGACCAGATAACTGGAAGGTACGTTTCCTTTGTGTCAAACCAGATTCTCAATTACACCAACATATGCAATGTACGATGCAACTTCTGCGCGTTTTACAGGACAGGCAAGGAAGAGGATTCCTACCTTATGCAGAAAGATGACGTAATAGAAAGAATCAGGCAGTATTATGACAATTATGGCATTCGCCAGCTTTTGATTCAGGGAGGTGTCAACCCCAACCTCGGCCTGGACTATTATACAGGTCTGTTCAGTGCAATAAAGAAGGAATTTCCGGACCTTGGGATACATGGACTCTCCACCTCGGAAATCTCTTTTATTTCAAGGAAGGAGAAGCTAAGTTTTTCCGAAACCATATCCAGACTCACTGAAAGCGGGCTGCAAACAATACCGGGTGCAGGGGGAGAGATATTCTCAGTTGATGTCAGAAAGAAGCTTGGAAGGCCTCCAAAGAGCGGGGAAGAGTGGCTTCAGGTTATGGAGGAGGCTCACAAGCTCGGCGTAAAAAGCTCAGCAACTATGATGTTCGGCCACGTGGAAGAAAGCTATCACAAAGCACGCCACCTGCTTTCAATACTTGAACTTCAGAAGAAGTACCACGGTTTTATGTCATTTACCGCCTGGAATTTTGAGCCCGGAAAGACTGAACTGCAGAGGCAGGGTTTGGTGAAATACAGGTCAGGCGGGATGGATGTGCTGAGGAATGTCGCTATATCAAGAATAGTTTTCAACAGGCATCTGCCTGTCATACAGAGTTCCTGGCTCACAAATGGAGTTCAGATGGGGCAGATGGCTGTCCTTTTCGGCGCAAATGACTGGGGCGGAACAATCTACGATGAGAAAGTTATTCCAGCGACGGGAAAAGATGTTGGAAATCTCAGGAAAGAGAAGATCATAAACAGCCTCAAGCAGATCGGCATGCTTCCTGTTGAAAGAGACAACCTATACAGAATTGTGAGATACTACTAGATATGGAAGCCGCAGACAAGGACCTCCAGATCGGGATAGAAGGGTATTCTTCTCTCTCAAAAGGTTTTCCCGGCCTTATTAAGCAGGAGCCCGAGGATTTTATAGTTGAGGAGATTCCCAAAGAAATAAAGCACTCTGATAACGGCAAATACCAGATTTTGAGAATAAGGCTTAAAAACTGGGACACCAATAAATTTCTAATCCGCCTTGCAAAGCACTTTGGGATCAGCAAGAAAAGAATAACTTATGCAGGTACCAAGGACAAGGCAGGAATTACAACGCAGTACTTCTGCATCAATGCCCCCATGGATGTTTCCGCTGTATCGATAGCCGATTCTGAAGTGCTTGAATACTTCAGGAGTGACGAAATGCTCCGCCTCGGAGATCTCGTAGGGAATAGATTCGAAATCGCGATTGAGTATATTGAGGACATGAGGGATCTTATCGGGAGTATACACTCTGAAGTGGCAGATGCGGGCGGCTTCCCTAATTTTTACGGAATACAGAGATTCGGCTCATTGAGGACTAACACCCATAAGATTGGAAGGTCCATTGTAAAAGGATTTTATGAAGAGGCTGTAAAGCTGTACATCTACGATCCGGAAATAGATCAAGATGACTTCAGAATTAATTTTGGAAAGACGGGAGACGCTTCTGCGGCACTTGAAGAGTTTCCGCCACATCTCAATTATGAAAGAACGCTCCTTGGATATATTAAAGAGACTGGCAAGGCCGAGGGTGCGTTTGAAAGATTTCCCAGGAACCTCTCCATGCTCTTTGTTCATGCATACCAGTCATACATATTCAACCGGATCCTTTCGGAGCGAATGAAAATAACAGATAGAATGGATGAAATATTAGAAGGTGACATTGCCTATCCTGTTGACCGGTATTTCAATATGAAGAAAGACGAACCTATAAAGGTAAACAGGTTCAATCTGGAAAAGATCCAGAGACTTGCAAATGAAGATAAAGTCAGGGCTTCACTCCCGATATTCGGATTCGAGAGTTCCTTTGATCGGGGACAGATTGGTGAAATTGAACATAAGATAATGGACGCTGAAGGAATTTCACCGGATGAATTCAGAATACAGGGCTTCCCGGAAATTTCCTCAAAAGGTGAAAGAAGAATTGTTTCAGCAAAACCTGTCAATTTTGCAATTACTGGTAAAAACAAGGTTGAGTTTTCCCTCGGAAGAGGAATTTACGCGACATCTCTTTTAAGAGAATTTCTCAAGTGAAGTTGTTGCCTGAAATCAGGCATATGGTGGGTCCTGTAATTATATGAGACCCACTTTCTGGAGTTCCTTCTTAACTTTTATGACAGCCTGTTCTATCTCGCTTTCCTCTTTGGCTCCGGTACATACAACCTTCCCTGAACCGAAGAGCAGGAGCACGACCTTTGGTTCCTCAACCCTGTATACAAGGCCCGGGAACTGTTCCGGTTCGTATTCAACGTTTTCAAGTCCAAGAGACATTGCAATATCAGTTAGATTCAGATCAGCCTCAAGATCATATACTGCGACTATATTCTGGACCACTATGTCAGGCTCGTCGTATACTTCTATTCCTGCTTTTTTCAGTTTCTGGATTATGGTCTTTATAGTAAGTTTAACATCTCCAAGGTTCTTCGCACCGGTGCAGTTTACTTTACCGCTTCTGAAGATAAGCACTGCTGTTTTTGGCTCATGAAGTCTGTAAATAAGGCCCGGGAACTGTTCCGGTTCGTATTCCGATCCGTCAAGTGCAAGAGCTATCCTGCTAAGGTCAAGGTGTTCGGCAAGGGATGTAGACGCTACAATATTCTCGATGGTAATCTTTTCTCTTTCACTCATAAATAACCCTTGTCTCTCTATATTTAAAGACTATATAAAGGTGTTTTATCCCTGTCAATAAAAAGCATGCGAGTCAGAACCGGCCACAGAAGAGGAATGTGGAAATTCAGCTGAAATCCGAGGTAATTTATAATATAGCAACGATTGTCTGGCTTTTATGTTATATAATTTAATAATGACTGGGTTAAACCAGAAAAAATCATTATTGTGCATAATCGCAAGAATATGGACTACCGTTTATGACAAAAACCGGATGATATCAGAATTATAGAAAAAATGCCACTTCAAAATTATGGGAGTTAAATTACATCATGTTCAAGGCTTCTTTTGCTTCATCGGTCATCCTGCTAGGATCCCATGGCGGCTCCCACACAAGTTCAACATCCGCGGCTTCTACGCCCTCGATGTTTTCAACGACTCTCTGAGCTTCAGAAAGTATCCAGGGAGTTACAGGGCATGTAGGCGCAGTCATTGTCATTTTGATAAAGACTCTGTCGCCATTTATTTGAACTTCATAGACTAATCCAAGGTTCACGATATCCATCCCTATTTCAGGATCTGAAACCTGTTTTAGTTCTTCAAGGATTTCCTCTTTCGTAACCACTATTATCCCCAACTAATTAATTGGCATCAAATACTTAATCGTTATGTCAAACACCGTGTAATAAATATTTTTCAGCATTTCTGACTGAATTTGGTCTACTTCTGTAAACGCCAACTGAAAATTGTCCAAAATCGGCAACTGAAATCTGTCCACCCATATTTATGATTTCCATTTTCTTTCACTTCTCCTTATACGGAGGAGGATTGCCCCTCCGCCGGTCTTTGAGCCTGTAAGACTCACCCTTGATGTTCAGCACTGTGCAGTGATGCAATATCCTGTCCAGAATGGCTGAGGCCATTACCTGATCACCCATGACCTCCCCCCATTCAGAGAAAGACTTGTTTGAGGTGAAGATCGTGGATGATTTCTCATACCTGTACGAGACAAGCTGGAACAGGAGATTCGACTCCTCACGATTCAATGGGAGATAACCGATCTCGTCCACTATCATGAGAGAATACCTTGAATAGCTCCTGAGAAGGATATTGAGCCTGTCTCTCATGTATTCCTTCCTGAGAGACTGGACCAGCTTCACTGCTGAGATGTAATATGTTGAAACGTCGGACTGGAGTGCCCTCATTCCCAGTGCGACGGAGAGATGTGTCTTGCCGACGCCTGGGGGACCAAGGAACACCACGTTTTCCCTGTTGTGCATGAACCTCAGGGTCATGAGATCGTCCATGACAGATCGGTCGATGGATTTCTGGAAGGAGAAATCGAACTCATCCATTGTCTTTCTGAAGGGGAATCCGGCATACTTCAGCTTCGTCTCATATCTCTTTGATCTCTTGCTCTTCACCTCCTCCGAGAGGAGGTGGTCCAGGATCTCAACGACGCTCTTATCCCTGGCATTTTCCAGATAATTGTCAATGGTGTGTTCTATTGTGTCCAGTCCCAGGGTGATGAGGCTCTCATGCACTCTTTCGTAGGGATCCATCACATGACCTCCTCGTATTCTGATAGATCACGCTTCTCAACCCTTGTCTGGAAGTTCTCGATGTTCTGATCTCTCAAGGCTTTGAGAAGACCCTCAAAATGCTCCTTCTTCCTGGATATTCTCCCTGTTCCGGGGAGAATATCATGTTCTGCGATGATCTGAGAATCAACCTGTATCTTCAGGGTCGATGATTCCATGATCCTGGCGACCCTGCCTGCGTGCATCCATGGAACCGAATACCTGTTGCCCTTGTACGAAACATAGCAGTCCCTGGATATTTTTCTTATCTCCTCGATCCTGATGGAATAGTCCTGCACCGAATCCATGGGATTGAGCTGCTCCTTCTTCAATCGCTCATACGGGATTTCATGTGTTGTACCATGGATCTGGGAATTGACCTTCTGAAGCCATTCCTGGCATTGAACATTGATGTCCGGGAGAGACTCAAATGTTCGGCCTGCCCAGAAGTTGTACCTGAGGTACTTGATGGTGTTCTCTATCTTGCCCTTGGTCTGGGCACGATAGGGATAACAGAGCCTGACAACGATGCCATAGTACTCGGAGAAGCTCATGAATTCGCCATTGAACCGGGACTCTGAGGCTTTCAGCTTCCTGTCGATGACAACCTGTTTCATGTTATCATAGAGGATTGTATCTGTGTACCCGCCGAAATACCTGAAGGCATTGAGGTGCATGCGGATCACGTTGCGCGTCGAGATGTCAGTGGTGAATTCAGCATATCTCATCCTTGAGTATCCGAGGATCATGCTGAATGCATACAGTTTCCTTCTTTTCCCGTCGATCTCGATGTAACCGAACTCCCCGAAATCAACCTGAGACTGCTTCCCCGGATCGGTTTCGTACCTGTAGACTGCCAGGATCTTCCTGTCGTTACGCATTGGCCTGCTGTACTGCTTGACAAGGGAATATGATCCCTGAAAGCCCTTCTTCCTCAGCTCCTCGTATATCCTGACGGCTGAGAGATTGTGCCGGTCAATCATTTCTCTCACCAGCGGCAGGAAGGGCTCGATCATGGAGCCCGCAGGATCCCTGTGGTATTGCGGCACCTTTCCCGACTTGAGATATCGCCTGACTGTTGTCCTGCTTATCCCCAGTCTTCTTGATATCTCGCTTATCGAAAGCCCCTGATCCTTCATGTTCCTTATCATGTACCATCCCTCCTGTTCAAGCAATCCGTCGCACCTAGGCTCTGCATGCTAGACTGGCTATTTTTCGATTGCCAAAACTGGATACTTTTCGTTTGCCATAATTGAACAGAATTCACTTGCCATTTACAACTTCATCCTGAAGTGTCTGTTAACCGTTTTTCTTAAGTTGTATCACGAGATTAATAAAGAAGAAAAATGTAAATAATTAGGGGTGGGATTAATAAAATCGTATCAGAAGCCACAGGAAAAAACAGATGTTACAATATCAGAGGGAGAGGTAGAACTCCCCGGAATCCTGACAGTGCCCGAAAATTCAAGCTGTATTGTTCTTTTTGCACATGGGAGTGGTAGTAGCAGGTTCAGCAAAAGGAACAATTACGTTGCAGACATACTTAATAAATCAGGAATTGCCACCCTCCTTTTCGATCTGCTGACAGAAGAGGAGTCCCAGGACAGGAGCAATGTTTTCGATATAGGCCTTCTTTCTGAAAGGCTCATTGTTGCAACAAGGTGGGTCGAGAATGATGAGAGGACAAGAAATCTTGGTATAGGCTATTTCGGGGCAAGTACGGGTGCTGCAGCAGCACTTACGGCCGCAACAAGGATCGATGGGAAAATAGGTGCAATAGTATCAAGAGGAGGACGACCTGATCTGGCCTTTGATATTCTGCAGCATGTTACATCTCCAACACTTTACCTGGTCGGGGCAAGAGATCATGGAGTAATTGAGCTGAATGAGAAATCCTATGAAAAAATGACCTGTGTGAAGAAATTTGAACTCGTTCCTGATGCAACCCATCTTTTTGAGGAGCCGGGTACACTCGAATATGTTGCTGATGCCGCCAGACTGTGGTTTCTTGAGCATCTCACTAAAAGGTGATCATATTGTTTAATGACAGGGAGGACGCAGGAAATCAGCTTGCAGACAAGCTACTAAAGTATAAAGATCAGAATCCGCTCATAATTGCTCTTCCCAGAGGAGGAGTCCCTGTAGCCTATGTGATATCAGAGGCTCTCAGCGCAGAACTTGACGTAATAATAGTAAGGAAACTGGGAGCACCGGGAAACCCCGAACTTGGGATTGGAGCTCTCGTAGAAGGGAACCCGCCTCAGAAAATACTCAATGAAGGGATTATCTTCCATCTTGGCGTTACTGACGATTTTATCGATAGGGAAAGTGAGGAACAGAACAAGGAAATACTGAGAAGGGCCACTGTATACCGCGGTGGAAGAGGCCTGGCTGATATGTCAGGAAGAACAGTCATCGTGGTGGATGACGGCATTGCAACAGGTGCAACGATTAAGGCAGCGCTCAAAGGTATAAAGGCACAGAACCCTGACAAGATAATAGTTGCAGTCCCGGTTGCGCCTCCCGACATTCTTTATGCGCTAACGGAGATTGCAGATGAGGTGATCTGCGTTGAGAGACCCGAATTCCTGTATGCAATAGGAGCTTATTACAGAAATTTCGATCAGGTTACAGATGATGAGGTCATATATATGCTTGAACAGTCCAGGAAACCACTGAAGGTATGAGTTTTATCATTCCGGATCAGAATAATACTCAGGGTTGAAACGTGGAATGAAAGCGTTACGTACTGCTTCCCTGATCAAATCAATTCTTTTCAGCTTTCCGTCCGATATCACCCCTACAATGCCGTCTTTTTCCCCGACATTGCTGACTCCGTAAGCCTTTTCCGCGGCAGTTGAAATCGTCTTGTCCTGCTTCACCAGCCCCATAATGTTCTCAGGGATCTCAAAGCCGCTGCTTTTACCGGTTGTAATCCTGCCGTACCGGTCTATCAGTGTGCAGTAATGGACGTCCATGTAACTGTTATTCACCCTGTTATAAAATATTCCAGATTCTATGCCTATTGAGTAATCCTCGTCTGTGAGTCCAGCCATTGCCCTGTCGGTAGCCATCCTTATAGTATCATCTCCGAAAGGCTGTTCTGTTTCCAGACGATACTTTTCATATCTTGATATCTCGAAGTTCTTCATTATTGTTGAAAAGTAACTTTTCACCGCAGTTTCCTTCAGGGAGTTCCTCGTTGATATTGACACCCTTATCGTTGTAACTCTCCTTCCCCTGGTATCAATCTCACCGTTGATAATCCTGGTTGAACTTATTGGAAAAAGGTCTTCTGCAAGAACGTATGGTATCTTTATAATTTTCAATGGGTTAAGACCTGCCCTGATCCTTTCCCTGTTTATGTGCTCCGCTCTCGGAACTGTCTCGGGTGAAACTACTATGGCCTCATAATCCGGTCTGATTATTGTGTTTCCGTCTTTGGAGCCCAGTGGAAGGATCTCGAAGTCCCCGGTCATGGTATTCATGAACCTTGTAAGATTGCGCTTTCGCAGACTGTAGGATCGTCCATAATAGGTCTTGTTTTCCGACAGATATGCATCTGTTGTAAGACCTATTACAACACTGTTGCCGGTATCAACAGCTGCCCTGAGAAGTTTCTTGTGTCCCGGGTGAAGATGCGCAAATGTTCCTCCGACGACTGTAATCATCCTGTTGGAATAGAATGGAGATGTTTAAGACTTCGCCAATATTGAAAAAAGAAGTATATATGGGGATCAGGCAACGGCCATTTCTTCCCTGATGACCTTTGACAGCCTCTTTATTCCCTCTATTATCTTTTCTTCTTCGGAGAAGGTGAAATTTATACGCATGCTGTTGGTGTGTCCGCCGTTTGGAGAGAATGATGCTCCGCTTACATAAGCAACATTGTTCTCGATAGACTTTTTCAGCATTTTTGTCGTGTTTATGCTTTCATTCACGGTTGCCCAGATAAACATTCCACCATCCGGCCTGGACCATCTGGAGTCTTCCGGGAAGTAATCCTGAAGCGCCTTCAGCATTGTATCCCTCTTCTTTCTGTACAGTTCGACAGTCTTTGGGATCTGCTTGTCCATTATCTTTCTCTTCAGGTATTCGTATGCTACGTACTGGGAAAGAGTGTTGGTTGCAAGATCAAGAGCCTGCTTAAGCAGGTTGATCTTTTCCACAACCTCGTTAGGCCCAATTGTGTAGCCTATTCTGAGACCTGGAGTCATGACCTTTGAAAAAGTGCCCAGATATGTTACAGTATTATTCCTGTCCATGCTTTTGATGCTTGGTATTTTTTCTCCTGAATAACGGAGCTCCCCATACGGATTATCCTCCACTAACGGGATTTCGTAATCTTCAGACAGGTCAAGAAGGTGTTTTCTCCTTTCGAGATTCATTGTTACTCCGGTAGGGTTCTGGAAAGTTGGGATAGTGTATATGAACTTCGGTCTCTTTCCCTCTGCTTTAAGTTCTTCGAGCTTCTTCTGCAGAAGGTCTATCTTCATTCCCTCGTCATCCATTGGTATATCAATCATTTTTGCAGCATTTGCATTGAATGCAGAAATTGCACCAACATACGTCGGGGACTCTGTTATAATTATGTCCCCCGGATTTATGAAAATTTTGCCGAGCGCATAAAGACCCTGCTGGGACCCTGAAGTAACTATTATATCCTTTTCTTCAGTGTTTATATCCTCTGTCCTCTTAACGAGCTTGCTGATTTCATCTCTGAGATCATTCAGACCTCCAGTGTTTCCGTACTGGAAGGCCAAGTTTCCTTCGTCTGTTATGATGTAATCAATTATTTCCTTAAGATCACTGATAGGAAATGTCTGTGGATTTGGCATTCCTCCACCAAAAGATATCAGGTCCGGGGAAGATGCAAATTTCAATAATTCCCTGATCTCTGACGGCTTCATATAACCCAAGATTTTAGAAAAGTCGTACCTCATATCCAACAGAAAGATATCCCCGAAAAAGATATAAAGATAACCTGTGAGTCACTGTGTCACTGACCTTTTCAGCGCTTTCGTAGCAAAAAATATAATATAGTCCAACTAATCAACGACTAATGGATGTTGATAGGGCTACTTGGAAAATAAGCGTGGTAGGGCCCAGAGGTGTAGGGAAGAGTTCGCTTATATCCCGGATAGTTTACGATACTGATAGTGTTGGGAGCCAGCAGAGAGCTCTAGTCAAAAAGAAAATGGCTCTGGAATCTGAAGGCAGAAAGGTAATTGCCGATCTCCTTTTTCAGGAACTGGATGGTGATGAGGAAGTCGATAAGCTTATGGTCGGCTCCAATGCCATAATTGTGGTTTCTGACATTACGGACAAGAACTCCCTTGAGATAGCAGACAGCATAATCAAATATGCGAGAAATTTCGAGAAAAAGCCACTAGTAGTCCTTGCAGGAACAAAGCTTGACCTGAAATACGAGGCCCAGGTCTGGGAAGAGGACTTCAACAGGCTTAAGGACGATTACGGAATAGATTATTTTGTCACATCTTCAAGAAATTCACAAGCTGTTGACGATCTTGTTAAATACCTGACAGGACAATTACTCGACAGATTTTACAAGAGGAAAACTGATGAATAGAGCTATATGCTCTTCCATTGTTTTCCAGATTAAGAATAACAAGAGCCCATCCCACCTGATGAACAGGTACAAGCTTGGCAGAATTGTTCAGGACACCCTGTATATTACTCCTTTTGAGTGCCTTTATCTTTTCTTCAAGAATAAGATTCAGTCCGAAAATCCCTATTTCTCGAACACAATGAACCTGATGTCTGAACTCCTGAAGGAAGACGGAGATATTGAACTTTACAACATGTATGAATTGCTGAAATCAAAAGGATTTTACGTGAAACGTGAGGGCGATTCACTTCTGTACAGGAAAACTCCAAGAAGTGCCTTCGAAGGACCGCTTAGAGTAAGAAGAGAAAACTCTAATGCTGACCTGGACGAACTTATAGAGTCTGTTCCTTCCATATATGTCACATTGGATGATGAAGGCGATACTACAGTTTTTGAAGTCGGTGAAATAGAACCGGATGGCGAACAGAAAACCGAGTTGCCTGGAAATCCTGAACTCTTCCGTATAGACGGCCGCTTTTTTGCGAATGGTGAGGATCTGCCACCATGGATTGGTGAAGATTTCAAAGGAAAGAGGCTTCTTTCCGACTTTGAGATTGGGTGGATATCAGGAGCGGAAACTGACAGCAATATTCTTCAGGTGGTCTATAACGATCTTGTAAAGCGCGGTCTGATCGTAAAAACAGGATTCAAGTACGGCTCGAATTTCAGAGCCTACAGAAAAAGCATGGAAGAGCATGCCGAGTACCTCATCTATGTTGTTGAAGGGCCTGAAGAATGGTACAAGATAAGCAGGGCTGTAAGGGTTGCCCAGGGAGTCCGGAAACTCATGATCTTTGCAGGCTTTATAGAAGGCAGAATAAGGTATGTTTACGTAAGCCGGCTCCGGGATCTTTTCACCAGGCCGGCAAAAGATATAGATTCTGACAAAATTGTTGAAGAAAAATCAGAATGATGAAAAGGGAAAATAAAAAAATTAAATCTGGGCCTCAAAGTCCTCAATTGTGTGAGTGAAGTTTGAGTAATCAGAAATTGCTCCCCTGTTCTTCAGGATTTCTCTTGCAAGAAGCCAGTATATAACAGCAAGAGATCTTCTTCCTTTATTGTTTGTTGGTATAACTACATCAACGTAGTCCGTTTTGTTGTTTGCATCACAAAGTGCTATGATTGGTATGCCGGTTCTCCTTGCCTCCTTCATAACTTGTGTATCAGCAAGAGGATCTGTCACAACTATTGCCTTTGCTTCTTTATAGTTCTTGAGCTGCGGGTTTGTGAGTGTACCCGGTATGAACCTTCCGACAATGGAATTCACACCCGTTATTTCAGAAAACTTGTTTACCGGCCTGAAGGCATACTGCCTCTGTGCCACCACAAGAATGTCTGATGGTTCATATCTTGCAAGCATTTTGCCTGCCATGATCAGCATATGGTTTGTTTTTCTTACATCCAGAATATACAGGCCATCGTTCCTGATCTTGAATATGTAATCCTGCATATCTTTTGATTTTACCTGTGTTCCAATATGAACACCGGATTTCTGGTATTCTTCCTCTGATATCAGTAATTCTTCTGTCTCCATTTCATCACTCTTTATCATTATCTTAACATCCGTGTAATTTCTTTCTTATATATTTAATATTTGATTCTCTGAGCTCTGTTGCGACTATTCCCACTCTATGGTCCCGGGAGGCTTGTTAGTAACATCGTAAACCACCCTGTTTATGACCTTGAACTCATTTGTAATTCTTGTAGATACTTCTTCAAGGAAATCCCATGGCGGCTTTGTGAAAGTCCCACTCATTGCATCAAGTGAATCTATCATTCTGATGGCTACAGTGTAACCGTATGTTCGCCTGTCACCATGAATCCCCGTTGTCTTGACCGGAAGAAGAATTGCAAAGAACTGCCACGGTATGTTTTCCTTTCCCTTATACTGCTCTTCCACAGCATCTTCTACAATTTTTGTAACGCCTCTCAAAAGCTCTAGTTTGTCAGCGGTCACCTCACCAATTATTCTAACCGATAGTCCCGGCCCCGGGAAAGGCTGTATTATTTCTGGAAGATTGAGGTATTCTGAGAGTTCTCTGATTTCATCTTTGTAAAGGTCTCTGAGAGGTTCAATAAGCTTAAGGTTCATTTTTTCAGGAAGTCCGCCAACATTATGATGGCTCTTAATCTTGTCTCTTACGTCCCCTCCGCTTTCTATCCAGTCCGGTGCTATGGTTCCCTGAAGAAGCGTGTCTGCATCATAATCTCTTGCAACATCCTCAAAGACTTCTATGAAGGTCTTTCCAATAACCTTTCTTTTGTCTTCGGGATCAATAACACCCTTGAGATTTTCAAGAAATCTTTCGGAGGCGTCCACTATCCTATAGTTCAGTTTATACCTCTGGAAAATCTGCTCAACTCTTTCAGTTTCTCCTTCTCTGAGAAGGCCGGTGTTTATGAATACCGTCAGAACCCTCTCTCCTGCTGCCCTGTTGGCTATAACTGCAAGAAGAGTGCTATCCTGGCCGCCGGAGCATGCGAGTATTCCTTTTCCGATCAGGTTATCCTTAATGTTCTGTTCCGCTTCCTCAACAAAGTCTTTAGGTTCTACCATAGAGATTGAGGGTCTATACTCTACAAGTCTAAATATGTTATTATTGAAAAACAGGAAAATAATAAATTGAAAATAAAAGAAGGGTGTGATTTCAGGTTTTCATTATGGCCCCAAGGAACACTAGGAGTCCTATCACGGCCCCGATTATTCCTGCGAGAACATAGAAAATTGTCGCCACGATAACGTTCTGTACAAATCCGACATGCAGGTAATACTCTGAGCTGAATATTGTCACAGCACCTACTACTATTCCTCCTACAAGCAGGAGGACTCCAACGGTCCTGCTTTTACCGCTTCCAAAGTATGCCGTCAGGATTCCAAGAACCAGCAGTGACAGCGCTAGAAGAGCTAATACAACTAATAGAAAAATTTCCCAATTCCAAGGATTCCAAGGAGTCACAGCCACTATTTACACCTCAAAGTTTTATTCCGGTGAGAGTCTTTGTATCAATTACACCCTCTATTGTCCTTATCTGTTCTATTACAGTCTTCCCGAGTTCACTGTAATCCTTAGCATCGATTTTCACTATTAGATCATATTCTCCGAACAGCGGGTGAATTTCCACCACGTAGTTCACTTTGGAGATTTTGTTGTATACTTCGTGTTCTTTCCCGGGTACTGTACTTACCAATACGAATGCTATGGACAATCTAACACCACAATTCTGAAAAGTTTAGTTTGTTTATAAATCTTTCTTACATTGATTTGCAGCGTGATCGGTAAAATAATATTGTAGTTTTTATAATGAAAACTCTCTCAAGAAACTATCGAATGAAATCACTTTCTGTTCACCGCTGGATAGGTCTTTAAGCGTAATTTCTGACTTTTCCACCTCTCTTTTTCCGATTATAATTGCAAAATCTGCGCCCTCACTTGAAGCAGCCTTCAACTGCGATGAAAGATTGCGGTTTGATACGTCGGGGATTGCATTTATATCCTTCGACCTCAACCTGTTTGTAAGTTCAAACGCATATTCACGTTCTTCAGAAGATGTGCTGCAAATATAGTATTTCTTTGCTTTTCGTGCGTCTTCCCATTTTCCTGATCTTTTTAGCAGCAATTCAATAACAACATCTCCCATCCCGAAACCAACTGCCGGAATATCCTGATCGGACATCAGGCTGGCGAGATTGTTGTACCTGCCGCCTCCAAGTATTGCCCTGAGTTCACCCTTGATGTCAAATACTTCGAACACAATGCCAGTGTAATAGGAAAGGCCACGTATGATTGAAAAGTCAAATTTCACATCGGACTCAGTGTATGTCCTGATGAGTTTCTCAGTGTAAACAAGCCTGTCAACAATTCCTTTCACTTCATCATAGTTGCTTACGACCGCTTTTACCTTGTCCGGAAGGTCGCTGAATGGAATAACCTGCGAAACCAGGTTATAGATGATGTCAATTTTATCGTTTGAAAGACCTTCTTCTTTCATATCTCTGTAGAACTCGTCTCTGGATATCTTCCTGAATCTGTCTACAATAGAAAATACATGTTGGGGATTTGCTATTTCCATATCCTTAAAAATGCTCTCCATTATCATCCGGTTGTTTATTCTAAGTTCATAAGTTCCTGAGAGTGAAAGGCCATCAAGAATTCTGGCTGCCAGCCCTATTACTTCGGCATCGGCTTCCGGAGTATCCACACCGAAAATGTCAGCATTAAACTGATAATGTTCTCTTGTTCTTCCGGCCTGAGGTTCCTCGTATCGCCATACCTTCGGGAAACTGTACCACCTTACAGGCTTTGGAAGGTCTTTTCTGGAAACAAGCATACGCACTGTGGAAGGTGTAGCTTCCGGTATCATTGTCACTTCCCTTCCTCCCTTGTCCGTGAATGAAAAAGTCTGCCCTACGAGTTCTTCCCCGGACTTCAGCCTGTATAAATCAAGATACTCGAGGCTTGGAGGATCAATTTTCCTGAAGCCGAAACTTTCAGAGACCTTCTCAGACATAGCAAATATCTTTTTTCGCGGTTCCATGTCTTCCGGGAACTGATCTCTGAATCCCTTTATTCTCTCAATTTTCATCCTGCATTTGAATAGCTATCTGATATATATCCACTTTGCACTTTTTTCTCATGCAGAACATGGTGTTTGAATTAACCTTAATTCGTTTATCTTCTGCGCTTCCTGATTTTCATTTCACCGATGCGTGCGATTTATATGCTGTTTCAAAATATTCTAACAACATTATTATATAGGTATTAATGTATATAAC
>OFHI01000121.1_pt1 | contig 16337 bp, 16 predicted proteins | sample 1522021 | NCBI WGS metagenome assembly OFHI01 (sample SAMEA2464839, study PRJEB22497) | soil metagenome | biome: Grassland; feature: Farmland; material: Clay | place: Australia | collected 2013-02-01 | depth 1.4 m | reverse complement strand
CACAATAAAAACTGTAAAAGAAAAGTGGGAAAAGTATGGGCTATGAGTGGATTCAGGGAAATTGTCGATTTTATAAAGCTGGAGCATACAGTATTCGATCTGCCCTTTGTATTCAGCGGAGCAGTGCTCGCATCCGGGACCAGTTACAATGCAGTGAAGTTCCTACTTATTCTGATCGCTACGACGACAGCACGCGCCACAGGCATGTCAGTCAACAGGATAATCGGAAAGCGTTATGATCTCAGGAATCCCAGGAAAAAGGAATGGGCACTTGTTAAAGGCACGTTCAGCATGTCCAAGGCCCTGGCAATTTCAGTTGTTTCTGCTGCAGTTTTCGAGATATCTGCGTTCCTGCTGAACAGTTTTGTTTTCATGCTGTCACCGGTGGTCCTTATCCTCTTTATCGTTGATCCTTTCCTTAAGAGGGTAACACCCTGGAGGCATCTTTTTATGGGTTCCACCATAGGCGTTGGAGTGCTTGCCGGATACCTGTCCATAATTCCGCATTTTCCTTCCACTCTGCCGCTGTACCTCATATTCCTTGCGTCTTCATTCTGGATTGCCGGGTTTGACATGATATATGTAATTCCGGACGTGGAAACTGACAGGATCAACGGGCTGAAAACAGTAATGACCAGGTACGGGCTGAAGAACGGCCTCAGGATTTCAATTGCAATGCATGCGATAACTTTTGCATCCCTGCTTGCACTTGCCTTTTACGTGAGATCAGTGTACTACTATGCTGCACTGGTTCCAATACTCATACTGATAATCTACCAGCACGTGATTGTAAATCCGGATGATCCGAAGTCGATAAGGATGTCATTCCTTGGTGCAAATTCATTTATCGGGCTGATATTCATTTCCGGCCTGATAGCAGGGCTGAACTTCTGAAAGGAAAATCACGAAGCAGCATTGCTTCCGGCGTTGAGCTTTGCTGCCGATATCTTCCTGAATGACACCAGTATTGCAACCGCTGCAACCCCGAAGAGCCCTATCACTGACCATATCATTAATCCGTCCAGTGCAAAAAGGAACATCAGTGCTGTTCCGATGGACGGACCTATAGCCCTTCCAGTTGAATTGATCATTCCCACGAAGCCCATATATCTGGCAACCTTGTCTTTCGGTGCAATTTTTGACACGACTGAATTTATTCCGGGAGAAGTCAGGTTTTCCCCCGTAGTGATTATTACCATGTCAAACAAAAGCCATGCAAGATTTGTGGAAATTCCCACCAGAAAATAACCGAAGGCATAGAACAGGGCCCCAATCATCATTGTTGAAACATCTGAAAAACGCTTCATAAGAGCAGTCATCGGATACTGCCCGAGAACCACAACGAGGCCGTTGACCATGAATATGTAACTGATGTCCGATGTCAGTATATGTATGCTTGAATGTGAAAACGTCGGCAACGTAACGGAAAACTGTGAGGCAACTATTGTGATGAGAAAAGTGCCCATGCTGAATATGACAAGATACCTGTCATAACTCAGCAGATTGAACTTGCTTTCCGGTTTCCTGGCGGTCCATTTGTTTGGGATATCCTTTTCTTTTATCAGGAACACCACTATTGCGAACTGCACGAGGTTCGCAAGTGATACCAGGAGAAAGAGCCAGAACATGCCCCTGTTGTAAACCAGACCGCCAAGAGCAGGCCCGATTGCCCAGCCCAGGTTCGCCATTACCCGGTATATGCTGTAGGACAGGAACCTCTGTTCCGGCTTTGTGACGTCCGATACAAGGGCAGATGCGGACGGGAAAACAAGGGAGCCTGAGAACGACGTGAAAACGAATGTTGCAACAATCAGCAGTTCCGGCATGTGCATCCTGAAGAAAACTGCAATAGCAAAGTAAAGAAAAAAGCCTGAAATGCTCCCTATTATTATTGTCTTCCTTCTGCCGATCAGGTCGGCAAGACCGCCGCCTATTATGCTGAAAGCCATTGACAGGATGGCGAGCAGCGTGAAGATAAGGCCTACCAGCAGGATTGAAATGTGAAGTTCATCATTGAAGAAAATCGCCATGTACGGCCAGGTTGCCCCATAGCCTATAGACCTGATGGATGATGCTGCGGAGATCACCCATAGGACACGGTTGTCCAGCATCAGACTGTTTTTCAGGCCATCGACATTCGTATTGGGATAGCTCAGCGAAATATATAATCCCTACAGTACCGCCTGAAATACGGATAAATACAGGCATCACCACAACAAAATCTGGTTCTTCATCCCCAGGGTTCAGGCAGTGAAGACGAAGCCCTTGACAGAAGCCTTACCGAACAGGCCCATTGAGAGACGCACAGTTTCCCTGCCCTTGTTTATGGCCTTGTAAACTGGTTCCTCCATTGCGACGAATACACCCTCGCCTGCGAAAAGAAGGAACCGGTCGTCATCAAAAGGCTCCTCAAAACTCACTGAAACGTCGCGTATCAGCTGGCACATCCCATCCTGACATGGGCCGGTTTCGGAAATTGCTGTCAGAACTATGTATTTGCCCTTTGACACTTCCTTCAGGACGCCTTTCTCAACAATCACTTTGCCGTTTCCAACCGGTATAGTTACAGTATTCATGATAGTCACATCTCACTGGCCTGCAGACTGGTATATCCAAGCTAGAAATGGAAACATCGGATAAAATCTTAAGTCCTGCACAGTTGGCCAGGCTTTGTTACCCTCGCAGATAATCGGTTTATACTCCGGGAATGTCTTAAACTCTTTCATGCCCGTATTTTTTTAACATGAGTGGTTCATATAGCTTTTACTCGGCCTGCAAACGGCAATTGCACGTTCAAAGAAAGTATGCTGAAAAATTATCGATACTGCATTGCATGTTGAAGCCCATTTTACGAAGTAGTGGAGAAATAAATGCCAGAATTGAGCTTAGGAATCTGATTCAGAAGGTTTTTTAACCAGATGCTGGCTATATTATTGTGTATCTCCAAAAAATTAGCCGGCATCAGGCGCTAATGTTTCTTGTAGCCTCTATCTCAGTCATTATTGTTGCAATTTTCGCAGCATTTGCAGCAATAATATATACATCTTATTATGGGCTACTGGGTGCTCTTGTTGTGGGGCTTTCTGTTGGAGCCGGATTTTTGTTTTCCGATGGAATATTCTATATCACAGACAAAGGAGGAACTGCGAAACTTCTTGGATTTGGTCTATTTTTGGTTGTATCGACAGTCATTGTTATGGTGGTTTTTCCTGCAAACCAACATAAGATAGACGGTAAGTATTACCTGAATCTTGCTGGGCAGCTTGTTGGGATTCCGTTTGTCTTCTCAATTGTTGCTTTCATACATACGACGTTGCTTTCTGTTTTTAGCAGGCGAAAACATCCGTCTAAAGCAGATAAGTCTCATTATTGACGAAGTGTTTGGAACTTCAAATCGGCACGAATAAAAGGAATCTTTAGAGTGAGCTCGCTTCCAGTCAAGCATCATACTTATAATTCATGTGTTTCAATTGACAGAAAATTTTTCAGAAACTGCAATGCCGTAAGAGGCTCATTTCACAGATTCAAGACAGGATACATATCATGTAGGTCAACATTCAAAATTTCCTTTCAATTATGGCTTGTTCTGGATGACACATTGACATGTCATAATCGTTGGTCAAATCAGATAAAAATGCTTCCCGGAGTATGTCGGATTTTAGGTCATTTTTTTAGAAAAAATATTGTAAATTCAGCATCACTTGCTGAATTTCTCGTCATAGAGCTTGATGGACATTTCGATTTCCTTCATTGCGCGTTCCTTGCCGTCCCAGCCCGTGACTTCTGTCTCCTTTCCTTCAAGTTTCTTGTATACTTCGAAGAAATGCTGAATTTCATCAAGCTTATGCCTGTCTACCTGATCTATGGAGGTTATCTTGTTGTAGTTAGGGTCGTTGCTTGCAACCATCAGTATCTTGTCGTCCTGATCGCCCTGGTCAATCATATGCATAATTCCTATGGGCTTTGCCTTGAGAACAACTCCGGGATGAGTCGGTTCGGAGAGAAGAACCATGGCGTCGAGTGGGTCCCCGTCCATGTAGAAGGTTCTGGGAATGAGGCCGTACTCAACAGGGTAAACCACGGAGGAGTGAAGGACCCGATCGAGGGATATTGCGTTATAGTCCTTTGAGATCTCGTATTTGTTCTTGCTCCCCCTTGGTGTCTCTATTATCACATAACACTCTTCCGGCGGATTAGGGCCGACAGGTACTGTGTGCCAAAGGCTCTGGTTATCGCTCATGTAGGAAGTATCGCCCCTCAGTATAAATTTATTAGTTTATGTGCGAACGATCCGGTATAGTGAAATCGCTGACGGGAATCAGGTTAAAAAGGTTAATAATGAAATTTTGCTTTATGATCCCGTCCATCAAGTGAATGAAATGCAGAAAATCATATCATACAGCCCCCTGAGAATAAGCTTTGGCGGCGGAGGAACTGACATCAGCCCGTTCGTGGATACCCATGGTGGTGCAGTCGTTAACACAACCATAGATCGGGGAGTTACCGTAAGTTACACTGACGATCCCTATTCTCTCGAGATTTCTTCACGGGATTTTGTGAAAAGCTTTCTCGTGGGCTCGACAAATCATGAAAGCCTGAACGTGCAGGAAAGAATCCTGGATCTTTTCGAGCAGAACGGAATCAGCAAGGGAAGGATCGTCATAAACAGCGACGTTCCGCCGGGATCTGGGCTTGGCTCTTCCAGTGCCCTGACGACTGCTGTACTGAAGCTTATTTACAGGATCAGGAACATTGAGAAATCCGGCGAGGAAATAGCATCTGAAGCTTTCCTCACAGAGAGGGACAGGTTCGGCGTTACTCTTGGAAAGCAGGATCCATATGCTGTATCACTTGGAGGCTTCAAGTTCATGAGATTCTCTGATGGAGGCGTGACAAATTTTCCTGTATCAGGGAGGGATGGTTTCCTTAAGGAGCTCGAAAGCAGGACACTGCTTGTTTACACCGGAAAAACAAGGGAAAGCTCCGACGTTCTCAGGGACCAGGTGAACAAATCCAGTGAAGGGGACCAGAACACAATCGGCAACCTGACAGGAATCAGGGAACTGGCAGAAAATATGCATAATGCAATCCAGGACAACGATCTGGACAGGTTCATATTTCATATCAATGAAGGCTGGGAGATGAAGAAGAATCTCGGCAGGAATGTCACAAACAGCCAGATCGATTCCATCATAGAAGTTGCAAAGAAGAATGGTGCCCAGGGTGCGAGGCTTATGGGTGGAGGAGCCCAGGGATTCGTGCTGATGATTGCCGAATCTGGAAAGGTTGAAAAACTCCAGAAAGCAATGATGGAATTTTCAGAATTTGTGATCCGGGTTTCTTTCGACAGCAGGGGAACAAGGATAATATAGAACAGGAAAAATCAGATGTAATTCTGGCCATCATTGAGGAATTTACTGAGAATCCTGTAGGTCATACCCCATATTATCCAGCCGTCATAGGCAAACGCATCCCATTTTTCATCGTATGCCGTTGTCTTCCTGAAGTCTGCCATCCTGGCAATCTTGATGTCCGCCACTTCCGGACCGGGTTTTGCTCCGTTGAAGTCCCTGACTTCGAAGAAGAAGGGATGCACATTTATCGAGCTTCTCCTCATTGGATGGACTGTTTCCAGTTCCATTTTCATCTGATCGTGGAATATCTCCAGGTTTGTCTCCTCGAAAACTTCCCTTATTACCGCTTCCTCACTTGTTTCCCCGTCTTTCCTGAAACCTCCGGGAAGGGCAATCTGGCCTGACCATGGATCATCATCCCTTGAAGCCCTCTTGATCAAAAGTATGTGGCCTTCATTGATTATGAGGGCGACCGCTGCATCTCCTGTTTTTTCTTCCGCCCTGCCGTGTCCGTTATTGCTATGATCTTCCATATTTCTACCTGTTCTCTTTGTGGTTTACATCTCCTGCGGGGATGGACACTATGATTTGCGCCAGAATTATGTATCCGGATCAAATATGTAAATTTTGATGTCAAAGCAATTTCAGGATGCCAGAGACTTTGTCCCCTTCCTTTATTCCAAGTTCTGCGGCTTTTGTTGTGCGTTGAAGAACCTTTGCATCCAGGACTGTTTTCAGATCATTGACTCCCGTGACCCTGACACCAGTATCTCCGAGCTTCTCTGCTGCTTCCATGTTCATGTATCCGCACATTACGTATCCTGTTTCTCCCTTCAGTACAACCAGGGGGGCTTTGCCCATTTCAAGCCTCAGAAACTGAAACTGCTTTCCTTCCAGAGTGATATTATCCACCTGAATCATGAGACATTATCGGCATACCCGATAAAAAATAATTTGTATCCCTGATGGAAATATTTTTTTCCGGCAGGGACATGGCAGAGTTGACGGAAAACAGTAGATTTGCCTGAATAATCCAGCAATTTATATGACCGTGCCAAACATAAAAAATCAGAAATGCTTATATAGAAGTTTATTTTTACTCATGCAGGATCAATATGATAGGCGGACAACCCATATTTATATTAAAAGAAGGTACAAAGAGAGAATCCGGCAGAGACGCAATGAAAAATAACATTGAGGCTGCCAAGGGAATCGCAATGGCAGTAAGATCAAGTCTTGGTCCAAGAGGAATGGACAAGATGCTGGTTGATTCGCTTGGTGACATTGTTATTACGAATGATGGCGTAACCATACTCAAGGAGATGGATGTTGAGCATCCAGCTGCCAAGATGATGGTTGAAGTCTCAAAGACCCAGGACACGTTCGTGGGAGACGGGACAACAACTGCCGTCATAGTTGCAGGAGCTCTGCTGCAGGAAGCGGAAAACCTTATTGCACAGAATGTGCACCCCACAATTATTGCAGAGGGTTACAGGATGGCTTCAGCCAGGGCAAAAACCGTTCTTGATGAGATTTCCAGCCCGGTAAAGGCAAGTGACAAGGAACTTCTCATGAAGATGGCAGGAACCTCGCTGAGCAGCAAGAGTGCATCATCAAGCAAGGAACTCCTTTCCGAGATCTCCTACAGGTCTGTAACTGCAGTAGCTGAAGAGAACGATGGAAAATACACTGTTGACATTGACAATATACAGATAGTCAAGAAACAGGGCGGAGACATCGATGATACAGAAATGATCGATGGAATAATCGTTGACAAGGAGAAAGTTCATCCGGGAATGCCGGACTTTGTCAAGAATGCAAAGATTGCACTCCTTAACGCGGCACTTGAGATAAAGAAGCCCGAGTTCGACACAAACATCAGGATTGACGACCCGAGCATGATCCAGAAATTCCTTTCACAGGAAGAGGGAGTTCTCAAGGATATGGTGGAGAAAGTAAAGGCCACCGGCGCTAACGTGCTCATAACCCAGAAGGGAATTGACGATCTTGCACAGCACTACCTTGCAAAAGAAGGAATATACGCTGTGAGAAGAGTCAAGAAGAGTGATATCGAGAAACTCGCAAAGGCAACCGGAGCAGCCATAGGATCATCAGTCGATGAACTCGGTGAAGTGGACCTTGGAAACGCAGAACTTGTTGAGCAGAGAAAAGTGGGCGATGACTACATGACCTTCGTGACAGGCTGCAAGAACCCCAAGGCTGTAACAATCCTCGTAAGGGGAGGCACAGAGCACGTGGTTGATGAGATCGACAGGTCAATAACAGATTCAATACACGTTGTAGCCGCAGCCCTTGAAGACGGTGCCTACATAGCAGGCGGAGGATCAGCAGCCGCTGAGATCGCATACAACCTCAGATCATACGCTTCAACAGTTGGCGGAAGGCAGCAGCTCGCAATAGAGAGATTTGCCAACGCCCTTGAAGAAATTCCGAGAGCACTTTCCGAGAATGCAGGCCTGGACGCAATCGACATCCTCATCAAGATGAGAAGCGAACACGCCAACGGCAGTAAGAAAGCCGGAATTAACGTGTACTCGGGAGAAATCGAGGACATGGAAAAGGCTGGCGTAATAGAGCCCATAAGGGTCGGAAAGCAGGCAATAGAAGCTGCAACCGAAGCCAGTGTAATGATCCTGAGGATCGATGATGTAATCGCCACCAGATCAGGAGGCCAGGGCGGAGCACCAGGCGGCATGCCCGGTGGAATGCCAGGAGGAATGGGTGGCATGGGCGGAATGCCCGGCATGGGTGACGAGTAATCGCCCCAATAAAATTTTTTTAACACTCAATTGCTGATAATAAGAATTCTTTCGCACATACCGGAATATTAACTTCTGAAAATACAGTAAGGTTATATAAGGCAAATATTTGTTGTCTTGTGAACAACGCTTACGCTCAAATCTACAAGAAACAGCATTACGGTCTCGTAGGGAACCACTCTGCGGTCAAGGTATGCCACTGGACAAAGAGTGAAATTACCGGAGGCAAGGGCTGTTATAAGGGAGATTTCTACGGAATAAATTCTCATCAGTGCGTCCAGATGACTCCTGCCCTCAATTCCTGCACTGAAAACTGCACATTCTGCTGGAGATTCCAGGGATTTGACAGCATGCACATCTCCGATGAGGATGATCCCGAATTCATACTGGATGAGAGCATAAAGGCCCACAGGAAGCTAATGTCAGGATTCAAGGGAAATCCTGATGTCACTAAAGAGAAGTGGGAGGAAGCTTACAATCCCAGGCATATTGCAATATCCCTCACTGGAGAACCTACACTTTACAGCAGGCTTGGGGAATTCATAGAACTCGCAACAAAAAGAGGGATGTCCACATTCCTTGTCACAAACGGAACACTGCCCATGGTTCTCGAGAAGCTCAACCCCCTTCCAACCCAGCTATACGTCACCACTGCAGGCCCGACAAAGCAGATATTCAACGATGTGCTGAATCCATCCATAGGTAACGCCTGGGAGAATTTCCAGAAAACACTTGAGCTCCTGCCGTCTCTCAACACCAGGACTGTCATAAGGCACACCCTGGTGAAGGATGTTAATATGCCATACCTCGATGAATACGAGAAGATGGACAGAACAGCCGATCCCGATTTCGTTGAGTCGAAGGGGTACGTGCACGTGGGCCAGTCGATAACAAGGCTTTCCATAGACAATATGCCTTCACACGACCTTGTTCTCAGCTTTACGAATGATCTTGGAGAAAGGCTCGGATACACTCTCAAGGCTGACAGGAAGGACAGCAGGGCTACACTCCTTGCAAAGGATCCGTCAATATCAAGGATAGATTTCAACAACCTTGAAATGATGGTGAACCAGTAAGCAGGAAACCATTACTCTTTTTTATAACCCATCCCTGATTTCTGATGACCTGCTTATCAGATCTGCAGAATGGCTTCTCTCACCTTTTGATAGAATCTGCCTGACACCATGATTATGCAAAAGCTGAAAAATCCGCACCCTCCAGCAAATTCCTGGAATGAGTTCAGGAAGGCCGAGAATAATAAATTATACTCGCAAATGATGACAGTAATGATACTATGCTGGATTTCACATTTACCGAAGAACAGGAAATTCTAAGGGAATCTATAAGAAAGTTTGCGGAAAGGGAAATCACTCCTAAAATTCCGGAAATGATGAAACAGAGAAAGATACCCGATGAAGTGTTCAAGGGGCTGGCCAGAATGAATCTTCTGGGAATGACTGCTTCCGAAGAATATGGCGGCATGAATGCGGATGCTGTTACTACGGGAATAGTTGCAGAAGAAATAGCAAAGGCTGACCCTACAGCTTCAATACCCGTTCTTTTCCTTGTCGATAATGCCTGGACCTATCTGGTCAACAAGTACGGCACAAAAGAACTGAAGGACGAGCTCCTTCCCAAAGTCACAAAAGGCGAAACACTCGTGGGGATAGCCTCAACGGAGCCGAACTTTGGATCTGACATAGGTTCCATGACCTCCCATGCAACGAAGGAAGGGGAGAACTATAAGCTCAGTGGAGAGAAATCCTTCATAAGCCTGATAAGGGACATAAAAGAGAGAACCGGCGGATTTGTCACCGTCATAAAAACTGCCCCGTCCATGGGAACAAGGGGTGTTACACTCTTCTTCCTTCCATACTCTGACGAAACCTTTGATGTAAGCTACATACAGGAGATGGGAAGGGAAGGATCCTCATGGGGAAGTTTCAGGTTCTCAGACGTAGAGCTTTCCAAAAAATACATCATCGGCGAGGAAAACAGAGGATTCAACATAATTCATGAAGGATTTGAATTTGCAAGGGGCCTTATTTCCGTAATAAGTGCCGGTGCGGCGCTCAAGGCAATAGATAACGGAGTGAACTACCTCAAGACAAGGAAGGCATTCGGAAGGGAGATAGGCAGGTATGAAGGCCTGCAGTTCCAGCTTGCTGAAGATGTTGCCAAAATGGAGACTGCAAGACTTCTGGGGTACAACGCCCTTTGGACCTACGACCAGGAGCAGAGGCACGGTAAGTTCACAAGATTTGACGTGAGCAAGAAGATCGCTGAAGCAAAGCTCCTTTCAACGACATGGGCATTTGACGCAATAAACGATGCTCTCCAGTGGCAGGGAGCCTACGGATACTCAAAGGACTGCCCGGAAGAATGGGCACTCAGGGGCATAAGATCCTTCCAGCTAGCTGAGGGTTCAAAAGAGATTATGAAGGTCATAATTGCAAGAGAAACTCTTGGAAAAGACTTCATTAAATAACCCTTTATTTTTTTGACAGTTCATTTCAGTGAATATTTCTGATACTTTTCACACATAGAAAGAAGGGGGTCATGAACCTTCTTCGGCCAGCCTCTTCAGGAGCTTGAACGGATTGAGCGACATTGCGAATGTCCAGAGCTGCTTGAATGATATCTCCTTTACAAGTATGGATATTCCGAAGAACAGGCTGACAGATGCCAGTGCAACCGGAACAAGGAATATTACGTCATACGGACTGATGAACATCAGGATGAACATCACCAGAACCGCCTGTGACAGTGCCGGAGCCAGCTGCTTGAATATTTTGGGGCTGAAGCCAACCTTATCTGACCTGTAAAGAATCAGCCTGAACATTATGTTGCTGAAAAGGGTGGCGATCAATGAACTTACTGCTGCCCCCACCACGCCAAGTGAGAGCATGGAAAAACCGAATATTTCCTGGGGAACGAGAATGAAGTTCAGTACAATATTCATGGTAACAGCAAATACCGAAACCTTTGCGATTACACGAGTCATCCCCTTGGCAACAAGTGCAGATGAAAACGGTGTTGTGGTGACGGCAAAGTAGACATTCACAGCCAGCACGATAAGTACCGAAGAATATGTGTTGAATGCCGAGCTGAATATGTTCACAATGTAAAGCGAGAGCGTTGAGAATACCACCACGAACGGCAGAACGAAAAGTGAGATCATCCTTTCAAATTCCACGATAGATGACCTGAAGGACTCGGAATCTGCGGGCTTGTTTATCCTTGTAAGAAGAGGAAGGAAGAATACCGAAAGCGATGATGAGAGCAGGGTAAGGCTTTGCACAATTCTCTGGTCAAGGTAAAAGGCACCTGTTGCCACGGCGTGCCAGTAAAACTGTATTATAACCTTGTCTATGTTTCCGTTGACCGTTCCAAGGCTCGCTGAAACTGCCAGAGGAATTGCTATGGCGCTGTATCTCCTGAAAATTCTGATGCTGGGCCTTTCAAACTTCCATGGCCTTCCAACTATGAGGGAGGCAACGAAGTAGATTGTATATGTTGTGCTGTAGACTCCAGCAAGTACTATGGCTGAAAATATCTGTGAATGCTCAGCAATCTTCAGGTAATATGCAAGCCCCAGGAGTATGAATATTGAATTCCTCAGGACTGCTTCAATCATTGACGGTATAACCATCCTGGCAGGATGGAGCTTGGCAGAAAATGTTGAATTCGAGAAGCCCGTGAGGCTTGAGAAAAAGAAGTATGGCGTAATTGAAAGAATGACCCAGAATTCTCCTGCATTCTGGAACCCCCTGTGAAGAACCATTGTCCACACCAGAAGCGAAAGGATAACTATGGAAACAAAAACAAGGCCAAGGATCACCTTTATTGCGAGAAACGTGCCATTGCAGCTTCCAACATCCTTTCCCTCAGATACGTTCTTTATATGGGCCTGGGAGTATCCAAGATCCGTGATGAGCGAGAGAACCCCTGCAAATCCCATTGCAAAAGCCAGAAATCCCCACGCATCTGCGCCGACATACTGCGTAATAAAGTAAAGCCCTATGTATCCTATGACTGAATTTATTACAGTCTGCGTAACAATGAGTGGAGATTTTGTTGAGAACAACATGCACTGATGACTAACCTTGAAAATAAACGTTTTGGTGACTGTGACTTAACTCCTGCAGCCATCATGAGGCTTATTTTCAGAGATAGAAATCACGGACGCGTATTTAAAACCGAGACCAGAGTTATAAAAATATAATAGCTATGTATCATTAGGATTCAAACAGGAGATTTCAATGAGCGAAGAGATTACAATAGACGAATTCAGGAAACTGGACCTGAGAGTTGCAAGAGTCACGGAATGTTCGAAAGTTGAAAAATCCAGAAATTTGCTGAAAATCATAGTTGATGTAGGCGGGGAGAAAAAGCAGATCATTTCCAGCATATCCAATTACTATGCTCCAGATGAGCTTGTAGGAAAAAATATAGTTATTCTTAACAACCTCAAGAAAGCCAGATTCATGGGTCTTGAGAGTGAAGGCATGCTTATGGCGGTAGAAGAAGGCGATTTCCTGTCACTTCTGACAACAGACAGGGAATCAGTGCCGGGGCTCAAGGTGTCCTGATAAGATGTCGTGGGCTGACAAATACAGGCCGACAAGGATGTCGGAACTGATAATAAGCGACGGAATTCTCCAGCAGATAATCAAGTGGCTGGAACTATGGAAGGCCGGAACACCGGTCAAGAAAGCCCTTATACTGTACGGGCCGCCTGGAACGGGAAAGACCACCACTGCCCACGTTATTGCAAGAGAGGCAGGATGGCCGGTAATAGAGATGAATGCTTCCGATCAGAGAAACCGTGAGAGTATCCGTAAAATCGCCATGATGGCCTCCCTGTATCGCGACCTGAGTTTTGACTATGAATCCGGACAGAGCATGGGCGCCAACAAGATAATACTGGTGGATGAAGCAGATAATATATTCGAGGGGAGGAGCAGCGCAACGGGCGGCGATACCGGCGGAATAAGCGAGCTTAACAAGGTCATAAAGGAAACAATGAATCCCGTTATTCTCACCATGAATGATTTCTATGAATTCAGGAGGAAGAGCAGTGCCAGGGAGATCATCGACAATTCCCTCACCATAGAATTCAAGCAGTACAAGAGAAGAAACGATTCTGATTACAAGCAGTTCAGGATGAAATTCATCAGGCGTGTGAACGACATCCTGGAAAAGGAGAACGTCAGGATCAGGAACGATCTAATCTCGGAAATACTTGAAAGGAACAGCAATGACATCCGTGGAACCCTCAATGATATAGAATCGCTCAGAAGCATTTCACCAGACATGCTGAATGCAATAGACGGAGTATCCCAGCGTGACTCCACGGACAGCATCTACAACATAATTTCAAAAACATTCAAGTCAGAGAATTATGATGACATACTGCGTTCCCTGTATGGAAAGGACTTCACCACTGAAGACTACATGATGTGGATAGACAACAATCTGCCGGCAGAGGCGCAGGAACCTGAGGACCTGATGAACGCCTATGATTACCTGTCCCTCGCTGACAGGTTTATAGGAAGAGTCAGGAAGAAACAGCATTACGCCTTCAAGATGTATGCTGAGGAGATATCCGCCGGCATTTCACTGGGAATCAGGAACAGGAATACACACTACGTGAAATACCAGTTCCCGTCCTTCATAATGAAGAGCTCAAGGATGAAGGAGAGCAGGAGATCCCGCAGATCCCTCCTGTTCAAGCTTGGGAAGATAAGCCACATGAGTGTGCGGAAAATAAGGGACCAGTTCTGGTTCTACAGGGAAGTTTTCGGCTCGGACAAAAAAAGCCTCAAGGAACTGTCGGAAAAACTTGTCCTATCTGAGAAGGAGGAGGGACTTTTCAAAAGGAAAAGATCCTGAAACTATGTTTCCAGGTTCACTCCCTCATATTTTTCAATAGAAGCTTTGTGTTCCTGGATCTTTTTCTTGCACTTCTTCATCGTTCCGCTGACAGTAAGGGTGGCGCAGTCCTCAAAATTCTTCCTTATATAGTCTATAACCTGCTCCCTGTAAAACTGGTTTGTGCGGAATATCAGGTAAGGCGGCTCATGAAACTTCTTCCTGCACCTGAATATCCTGAAGAGATTCTTCTCCAGCGATGCAACCCTGCCTGTGCCGGTATCGGCATAAACAAGAACATACCTCTTCCTGTAAATTGATCCTTTCACTTTTCTGGACATCACAGGCTCAATATTTTAACTATTGCAATGCTGTCAGTGACAGTCTACAATAACATATTTATATTCATTATCTCTACTGCATTATTACCTTGCACGAAGGCTGAATATCATGGAAGAATCATTCAATACGTATAGTGTAGTAAGGCACGCATGGAAGAAATTAAAGAAATCCGAAATCTATAACCTTCAAAAGCAGAGGATGATAGAATGGAGAAAAGGCCCTGCCATACAGAGAGTGGAGCATCCTACAAGGATTGACAGGGCAAGATCGCTCGGATACAAGAGCAAGGCCGGATATACTATTGTCAGAGTTAAAGTCAGGAGAGGCGGCAGAAACAGGGAGAAGATCATGGGCGGAAGAAGGCCCAGAAGAATGGCTTACACCAAGCTGACGCCAAAGAAAAGCATCCAGTGGATTGCTGAGGAAAGAGTTGCCGACAGGCATCCGAACACAGAAGTCCTGAATTCATATTACGTGGGAGAGGATGGTCTCTACAAATATTACGAAGTAATACTTGTTGACAAGAGCCAGCCGACCATATACAACGATCCCAAGTTATACTGGATAGTAGAGCCACAGAACAAAGGAAGAGTCTACAGGGGTCTCACATCCGCGGGATATAAGGGAAGAGGCTTGAGGACAGGAAGAACCGGCAGTTCCAAGAGCAGGCCTTCAATAAGAGCAAACGGAAGACTCAGAAGGTAAATTTCCTTCTTTTTTTATTTTAAGTGCCGGGGTGGCCCAGTGGTACGGCGCCAGACTTGAGATCTGGTTCCCTTGTGGATCGGGAGTTCGAATCTCTCCCCCGGCGTTTTTGATTTTTTTGTTGACTCTGTAACCAAATGTGATCCGCTCAAAAAAATTACTCAAGTTCAGCCTATTTTGAATCTTTCACTCACCAAGGCATACAATGAAGGCAATATCAACCCTTTGGGATGTCGATCAGGAAAAGGAAAAGAGTTGTTGAAACCGGTTCGGGCAATCCTTCGAGCGTCGCTGTTACTGATATGCCGTAGGTCGTATTGTATTGAAGTGAACCAAGGCCATAATGACTCATAATGTCGATAACGTCCTGCAATGAGAAATTGAAACTCTGGTTCGGTTTGAGGCCCGTATCATTGAAAAACCTGAGATTCAGGTTATGCCCTCCATTCGCAACGGTGTTTCCTTCCGAGACATTAACAGGAAACCTGGTAAAATCTGAAGAATCATATTGGTGGCCTGAATCAACGTAGGAAGCAAAAACTGGACCGGATCCGTTTATTGTATCCAGGGAGATCTTTAGACCAGTGGGGTGCAAGTCGTAAGGAAGTTTTCCGGTAAAATTGAAAACAGCTCCGATTGATGGGCTGTGCCACGCTCCGCCTATATCTTCAACACCTCCATACATTGAGGCGTGTGTGCTGAAGTTGTAGTATCCGTTTTCTGCTATCAGAGTTGCGGCGTTTGGGCCCACAAAATTCAACGGATAGCTATATGCACTAAAGAAGTCCCCAGTGAAAGTGTAACTTGATGAGCCTTCTTTCACAGTTATTTCAGGATTGTTCTGCTTGGTTTGCAACAGGTATAGAGAGGGCACTACCACAATGATGGCAACGATAACAGCAGAAATCACCATCACCAATCTCTTCTTCCGGGGTGACATAAATTCCCTTTATAAATATATTTAAAACGGTTATAAATTTTTGGTGATTATTTTTTACCATGAAATTACAAATAAAGCTCATAGCTTTGTATGTCAATAATTCAATCGGTCATGTGCAGAAAGTGATGTAAAATTAGAAATGGTCCCGCAAAATTTGGAAATTGAGGTAGCCAAATATGCAGGACCAATTGAACATGGTAGAGGATTTAATAAGCACTTTCCTCAGTGACAACAGGGAAGGAAAGAAGAAGCTCGTTGAGTGGTTTCTCAACACCGTCATGGATCAGGAAGCAATAGATCAGATCAGGGCGGAAAGATACGAAAGATCAGACAAGAGAAAGG
>OFHI01000119.1_pt1 | contig 16445 bp, 19 predicted proteins | sample 1522021 | NCBI WGS metagenome assembly OFHI01 (sample SAMEA2464839, study PRJEB22497) | soil metagenome | biome: Grassland; feature: Farmland; material: Clay | place: Australia | collected 2013-02-01 | depth 1.4 m | reverse complement strand
GTACGAACTCATAACAAAACCTAACACATCCTTTGGGAAGTCTGGGTTGCATTCCATAAACGGTTTTATTCCCATTTTGTTAAGATATCCCTTTCCTATTGTTGCTGGTGAATAGAGCTTGTTAACTTGGTTTGGTCCCCTAATTGTGGACAGGATTGGCTTATGAGTCATGCTCATTCTTCTATTAGATTTTCTTTCCATCTTTCATAAACCTCCCTTGGTGCTTTATAGCCTATGGCTGAGTGTAGTCTCTCGTTGTTGTAGAATGCAATGAACCTATCAATGGTGTCATCAGCATCCTGGAATGAAGAGAACTCGAACCTTCTGATCACTTCCTTCTCAAGGATGGAATTGAAGGATTCGATGAAACCGTCCTCCTTGGGCGTTGCAGGATGGATCCTCTCATGTTCGATATGGGATGAAGCGAGAAACAGCTCCACTATCCGTGATACGAATTGAGTCCCATTATCACTGCGGATCCTGACACTGGATATTGCCTCTATTCCCCTGTCCATGAAGGCAAAATCCATTGCCATCTTCACATCTGAAGAGGTGCAGTGGTATCCCAGGTACTTTCCGACAACTTCTCTTGTATAACAGTCAATCATTGCAAACAGGTATGCTGTCCGATTCTCTCCCTGTATGTACACATACTTGATGTCCATCTCCCAGACTTTATTCGGGTTATGAACCCTGACAATGGATTCAACCACCCTCTTTGCAGGGCTGCGGTAGTTGTATGTGTGGTTGAGAAGATGGTTCTCTTTCATGATGCGGAAGACCTTCTTCCTGTTGATCCTGTAGCCAGTGCGCTGCAAATGTTTGGTGACCTTCCTGTATCCATAGCATACAAATTCCCTTGACAGCAACTCAATGATGTCGGCAAGGACCTGATCATCGGGAATCATTATGATATCCTGGCCAACAATGCGTTCAGTCATCGATGAAGGCTTCCTCCCTCTCTTGAGATGCAATGCAGGCGATGAATGATAGAATGTGCTCCGTGGTATCCTTAGAAGTTCCAGGATTCTGGTCGTTGAGAGCCCACGTCCAGCATACTCATTGATCAACGCGGTTTCCTCCTCGTTTTTTTATATGCTTCCTGGAGCAGTGATACCTCCAGTTCCTTCTCTGCAAGCATCTTCTTCAATCTCTCGTTCTCCTTCTTCAGCTTTCTGAGGCCTGGTTCCAAGGACCTTGTACGGGATCTGAGCCCATCCATGCCTAGTGCATCGAAGGCCTGTTTCCAACGGTAGAACATGGATGGATCCACAGAATATTTTCTGCAGGTTTCAACGACATGTCCGCTTTCTTTGATCTCGTTGATGAGTGCCAGTTTCTCTTCCGCTTTCCAGTATCTGCGAGTCATTTCCCCCTAGAACCCCCCTATATATACTTTTCTATTACTATAAGCCAATGTTGTCCAATTATTTAAGGGGCCAGCACAAAACAAGAATCCGTTGAACGATATCTTGTTTTATGGAATTTCAGCAAAGCGATATTGTCTGTATAGGATTGTCAAAGGAGAGGTAGAAATACTCAAGTATTCCACCCATGGATTGGGCCATCTCCTTGGTATAAATGGAAAACAGATTTGGAAAGATATCTTGAACAATAAATTTGAAGATTACTCAGAAAAGATTGCAGTATCTCAAATTACCATCTCGAAACCTTCAATTCTTAATCGCTTCAAGGAGATGAATCACAAGAAGCCCTTTAATAGACAGATAAAGCCCTTCAATTTCATTCTCGTAGGGTCTGAGAAGAATGATGTTATTCCGTCATTACCATTTTCAAAGGACATAAACGGAATCCAGTATAGGGAATTTGTAGATTACAGGACTGGAAAATCTTCAATTGCATTGACTTTGCCTTCTAATGAATACTGGAAATCCCTTGAAGATGTGTTAACAGCGTACGTGAGGCATAACGATAACAAGTTCGATTATGTTAACAACAAGGCCCAAAGGAAACACGTATTCGCAGACCGAATCAGATACATTGGGAAGGAATCAAATAATATCGATGAAGTTAGTGTATTCGGGGTAAGCAATGATTCTTATCTTGAATACGAGAACAAACAAGCGTTTATGCAATGGACGTTAAAACTCAAGCCCAGTGAAGTCAAGGCGTTGGGTATTTCAGAAAGGGGTTTAAGGAATTTCAAACAGAAAATCAGAAATGGAAATGGATTGAAGAACAAATCAAAGATTAGCAAGATGCTTTTTGAGAGTTATTTGAGTTTGACGGACATTTAGAGTGACCTACGACAAAGCAGGTTTAAAATAGGTCAATTCCTTTATAAATCGAAGGCGAGAATAGAGTGTCAAGAAAACTAGATATCATCGGAATCACCCAATGGGCACAAAAAGGACTTCTTCTCAAAGATTTTTATGAAATTTTCAATATTCCATATCCAACTTATGAAGAGATTTCTAAAGCTATTTCCCACTTATCTGAACTCTTTGACAATTATTCATGGTATGTGGAATCTATTTCATCGGATAATACTAGAAAGAAGATTGAAGAACAGTTTAAACTTCTACTTGCAGATATTTTTGGAGAATTAGGGATTTCAATAAAGTTGGCTGGAGAGGGATACATCAAGTATTCACTTAGGGAGATTAGATCGGTGTTAGACCTTCTTTTCGCAGGTCTGTTTACTGTTTCTTCATGGGTACCAGATAGCCAAAAAAATGAGGAAGGCACTAATCCAATGGCAGATGCCTTTTTTTCTGGATATTGGGATAAAATGAAACCTTTGAGTTTAGACGGTTTAGTTCTTCCAATATTAGAATTTGGGGAAGAAAGAAAACGTGCAATAAGCTCATTGCGAGAACTATCAGATAAATTTTATCCAGATATCGTTTCAAAGTTTGATTTTGATAAGGATAAAATTACAACCAAGGAAGAGCAAAGATTGAAAAAATTATTGGAAAAATCACTCAATGAATTTTTTATGAACTTGATAAAGGATACTGATGAATGGCCAGATATCGCAACTAAGACTCTTGGGAATACGGAATATTTTTACTGGATATTGATGAGCAACGATGAGTTTACTTTGAGAGCGTGCAAGCAACACGAAGGCAATTTGTTAGAAGATTTAAAAAAGAGATTCGGAATCAAAAATGAACTGACTAAAGACCTGAAACAAGAACTTTCTCAGTTAACTTTCATTGGGCCAGAATTTGATAAGGGAGAAGGTTATCTTTGTGGTTATTCTGATTGTGAGAACAATGCAACCATTTACGGGATTTATTCAAGACCTGACACTAGAGCAATGTCTAAGTTGATTAAACTTCAATTACAAAGGGAAGAATTAGAGGGAATTAATTCGTGTGTAGTAGATTCTTTTAGAGAGATACAAAAGAGTGCAAAAGGTTCATATTTTGGAGATATAATTTACTCGGAGATATATTCCAAGCTTAATGACTATGTTCATTCGAATATTGTCGAAGAACCTACCATTTCTCAGTGGTTTTATGATTTCTTTGTACCCACTATCATTGTATTACAATGCATACTCAGTAGACCCTTATGGATGGGAGATCAAAATAAATGATCCTACAAAATCTAATAAGTCAGTAGGGTAAGAATTTCAAACAGAAATGGAAATTAGTTGAAGACTCAATCAAGAATTTCCAAAACCCTTTTAGAGATTTACCTGAAATCGGATAAAGGCGACTAAAATTTTTAAAATGGGATATAAAAAGCGGCACGTTTTTCGGTCTTATCTATATCCCCATGAATATGATGGGACCGCTGAGATTTGAACTCAGGTTACCAACACCCCAAGCTGGTAGGATACCAAGCTACCCCACGGTCCCTTCACGAAAACGGAAGGACTTCGTCGATTAGATCGGTATGCGACAGAATCATTCTTCTGCAGCAGTATCTCTCTACGTGCAGATCGTCTAGGGTCTGGACGATCATTTTAGGAGTGGGTTTCTTCCCTCCAGCGCTCAGTTCCGAAATCTTTTCCTTAAATTGCTTGTAGTCTGAGGCAATTACCTTGCCGCAGCTAAAGCACCTTACCGGTATAATCAAATCAAATCACCTGTATGATTTCTGTTTCCTTGCCCTTGCACCTTTTCCTTCAGGTTTCTTGGGCATTTTTCTTCTAATGTCATTTACAAGAAGGGTCCTGTCATATTGCCTGTACATATCTTCTATGGAGTCGTCCTTGAAATACTGCACTATACCCTTTGCTATTGCTGTTCTGGCTGCATCAGCCTGTCCGGTGTTTCCGCCGCCTGCAACCTTTACTTCTATGTCCACTTCATTGACTCTGTCTCCCAGAAGCTTGAGTGGTTCCATTATCTTGTCCTTAAGAATCAGAACAGGATGAAATTCAACAGGCTCACCGTTGATGGTAATTATGCCTTTGCCTTTCTTTGTAACAGCCCTGGCGATGGCTGTCTTCCTTTTTCCTGATGTGGCTATGATGTTAGCGTTCTTCATTCTCGCACCTTCTGGCCCATAATTTTTGCTATTTCTGCGAGTGTTACAAAGCCATTAACCTTTTCGTTTGCAAACTTGTCTATCTTGAGAAAATCCTTGCCCTTTAGCTCATCCGGCACAAATGCATACACAGTGCATCTTCTTAGGGCTTCCTTTCCCCTGGTTTGCTTTTTTGGAAGCATGTCGCCGATTGACCTTCTGAGTATCTTGTCCGGAGTCCGGGGATAGTATGGACCTTTCCTTACACTTCCTATATCCCTCATGTGAAGGAACTTCTGAAGGACAGAATCTCTCCTGCCTGTAACTACGGCCTTTGCTGCATTTACTACAACAACTTCCTCTCCATTAAGAAGAGATTTTGCCACATAAGTGGAAAGCCTTCCATAAATTGAGTTGTCAGCATCTATGTACAACATCTGTCTTACCTCATTATCCTGACATTAGTGCCCTTGGGGTTTTCCTTCGCTAATTCAAGAAGCGGCTTGTAGGACCCGCCTGCTTCATCCAGCTTCTTCTTCGCCTTATCACTTATTCTCAGGGCTGAAACTGTTACTTTCTTATCTATGTAACCGGACCCAAGAAGCGATCCGGGTATTACTACCAGGTCGCCGTCGGAGCTGAGCCTGCTTATCTTGCTTACGTTAACGGAGGCGTATCTCCTGTCTCCTCCGTTCAGTCTTTTAGCGATATCTCTCCATATTAAGGAACCGCTTTCCCGTGAAACTTCAATTAACCCGTTTATTACATCCTTGAGCAAGGGGTTGGATTTTCTGTTAGCTTTGAGCGACATGGCTACCAATTCTACAGCGTCAATGCGAGTTTATTAATAAAATTTTCCAGCTTTTGGAAAAAAGTACACTCACAACTTCCGGGCATCATGCTGCTACTCATTTTCCGAGCCCGGATCGATAGCATGGAGGATGCCTCTTATTATTCCCATTATCTTGTAGAATTCCATGTCTGTGAGGTCCGACCTGGATATTATCCTTCTCAGCATTACAGTTGTATTCTTCAGCCTGTAATCGGGATAACCGGTTTTTTCAAGCACAAGCCCTATCCGGTCAAGCATCTTCTCTGTTTCAAACCCGTTGGCTTTTCTCATGAGGTCCGTTACAACAAGGTCTACATTCCTGATCATGTCGTACAGGACAACAGAAACTGCATGTGAGAGGTTAAGCACAGGGAACTCCGGGTTCGCGGGAATGTGCAGGAAATAATGGCACTTTTCAAGTTCCTCGTTCCTTAGGCCATCAACCTCCCTCCCAAAAACAAGTGCAATCCTTCCCGGCCTGCTGGACACAGACTCCCAGAATTCATCGGGAACGATTGGGACCCTCCTGAATTTCTTGTAATTTCCAGTTATTGTGCTGGAAGTTCCGGCCACAATGTCAAAATCCTTCACAGCCTCTTCAAACGTTTCAACCCTCTTCGCCCTGAGAAGTATCTCTTTTCCGCCCATGGCCCTTGAAAGAGCCTCATCCGTAAATTCCTCAAAATTGACGATGATAAGGTTTCTAAGTCCAAAATTCTTCAGGAGCCTGGCAACGGCGCCAACATTGCCCTGGTACTTCGGCTCAACAAGAATGATTGAAACTCTGTCAGAAAGTTTCTTCAGTTTTTCAGGATCTAGATTCATCAACAAAAGGTGGGTTATGGGGAGGTCTTTTTCTCCCCTTCAGGCTTTTTTGCCTCTTTGGGCTTGGATTTAGGCGCTGCTTTTGGCTTTGCCTCTTTCTTTTCCTCCCCTTTCGGCTCCTCTTTCTTCTCTTCTGGCTTTTCCTCCTGCTGTTCCTTTGCTGGCTCTTCTGCAGCAGGAGCTTCTTCTTCGGCCTTGGCTTCTTCCTCCTTCTCCTCTTCCTTCTCGTTGAGGTATTTCTCAATGAATGAGACGTTTATGCCCTTCAGGTTCTGCCTCATGTCATTTACAATCCTGTATTTGGCCTCGAACCAGGCAGGGTCGAATTTTGCCTCTTCGGGTACAGTGATTACAACCTCGTTGTCCTTGAGTTCGAACTCGAACTTCTCAGAGTCAATGTTGTAGTTCATGTCAACAACAGCCTTGACCTTCTCGAGGTTGTCCTGCAGAACCTCTTTGACCGTGTACTGGTAGTATACCTGTTTTCCTGCCCACTGGTGGTTGTAATCCACAAGCACTCTTCCGGGTGTGACAGAAATAACTCTTCCCGTCTTGTTGTGGAGATTAACTTCCTTACCAACTGCAGGCTCTATGTTATGCCTCTGGAATTCCCTCATTGTGTGGACCTTGATATTCTTCGTATCCCTTATTCCATAAGCGTTGGGGGCATCTATCTTGACCTCGTTCTCTTTTCCTACTTCGGCATTCTTGAATGAGTCATTAATCTCCGGGAAGACCTTATCTGAACCCACTACGAGGACAGCATCCCTGTATCTCGTGTTTTCATCGTAAATATCATTTTCCTTAGCGACTTTTTCCTGATTGGTAGCTACTATCTTTTTGTCGTCTCCAACCATCATCGTAAAGTCGAGCTTGATAAAGTCACCTTCGTTCATCTAATTTCACCAATGCAATATGCTGAATGCCGAAAGCCTAAAAATATATTTAAAGATTCAGACAAAACTGGATAATTAATCATGGTTTGCCAAAAAATTAGCTTTATGAGCCGATTGGACAACATTCTGCCATATGGTGCCAGCTTCTTCAATCTTGTACAGGATACCTGAAACACCACCACACACACCGGTAAACTTTTTATTGCTTTCTGTACTCAAAAATTATGCAGATGTACATAGATGGGGAATGGACAGATTCTTCCAGCGGAGAGACATTGAAGAAGTATAATCCCTCTACAGGGGAACTATTGGAGGAATTTCCCGCAGGAAAGAAAGCGGATGTGGACAGGGCGGTAAGTGCAGCAGAATCATCTTATGAAAAATGGAACGAAATCGGATCACTGGAGAGATCCAGGATTGTATACAAAACCAGGGAACTTATTGAGAAAAACAGGAGCGAACTTGAAAATATTCTTATATCTGAAAATGGGAAAGTCGTGAAGGAAGCCAAGGAAGAGGTGGATGGAGTCCTGGATCAGATACAGTACTATGCTGAATTTGCACGGAAGATCACGGGAAGCATTGTGGAGAGCAGCACCAGTGACAGAAAAATACTGCAGTACAAGGTCCCTCACGGAGTAGTTGTTGCGCTAACGCCCTGGAACTTCCCGGCAGGGATGGTGGCGAGAAAGCTGGCTCCAGCCCTCATGACAGGCAACTCCGTAGTCCTGAAGCCGAGCAGCGACACTCCGGGCTCGGCTGAATGGATTGTAAGGAAATTCATAGAAGCCGGGGTTCCGAAGGGAGTCCTGAATTTTGTGACAGGAAAGGGATCGGACATTGGGGACTACATAGTGTCCCACAGGAAAGTGTCGCTGATAACGATGACAGGATCAACAGAGGTCGGGCAGAGGATAATGGAAAAGTCGTCAAGCAACATGAGCAAGCTGATTCTGGAACTGGGGGGGAAAGCACCCTTCATGGTATGGAAGGACGCTGACATCAAGAATGCCCTGAAGGGGCTTATGTGGGCGAAATTCTGGAACGTTGGCCAGTCATGCATTGCAGCGGAGAGGTTGTATGTTCATGAGGACCTTTACGAAAGGTTTGTAAGCAAATTTGTCGAAGCGGCCAGAAGATTGAAGGTGGGAGACCCGAGGACCGCCGATGTTGGCCCTCTTATAAACAGCTCTGCCCTGCAGACAACAGAGAAATTCGTGGAGGAGGCATCGGGCTCTGACATGCAGATACTCCTTGGGGGAAAGAGGCCAAGCCTGGAGAAGAGCCTCAAGAACGGGTACTTCTATGAGCCAACGATAATAGGGAACGCTAAACAGGACTCAAAGATATTCCAGGAGGAAATATTCGGCCCGATTATTGGTGCAACATCGGTATCAGGCGAAGAAGAACTTTTCAGAAAAGCGAACGATTCAAAGTACGGGCTCTCCTCATACCTCTTCACCAGCAACCCAGACCTGATATTCCAGGCTGCCGAGAGGATAAGGTTCGGTGAACTGTATGTCAACACGCCCGGGCCAGAGGAATCACAGGGATATCATACAGGTTTCAGGCTGACCGGGCAGGCAGGGGAAGGCTCCAAGTACGGAATCGAGGAATACGTGAAGCTGAAGAATGTATATGTAGGGTATTCCGGGAAGGAACTTCACATAAACACAGTGAGGGAGGACCTTTTCCGGTGACCCTCAGCTGTTTATAATCCCGGTTCCCCCATCTATTGTAACGGTCCCCCCCTCTTCCAGCTCCTTTACAATTTTTGTATTGAAAAGGACAGTCTTGTTCTGCTGCGAAAGATATTCCTTGTCCTGGTCAGAAATGTCTATGGTGAAGACTATCCCCTTGAACCTTGAAGCAACAGCTTCCCTGTCCCATGACCTGTCCCCTATGAGCACGATATCTCCCTTTCCATCGGCCTTCTTGGTAAGGACTCCCTGAAGGGAAGGACCCATCGGGTAACCTCTGCCGTTGAATGTGCCAACGGTAAGCACCCTGACGTCATTGGTTCCGCCGAAGAGGAAATAAGGGGCACCGGATGTAATAACAATCCGTTCCCCTTTCCTGAAATAGTCTCCCGACTCGATAAATGCAAGGGCCTCTATCAGGTCTGACGTTTTCCTGAATTCTTCAGGCATTGAAATGGGTATTACGCCGCGGAGCAGGTTGAGCCTTCTTCCGACCATGCTGTCAGCGACTGCAGCATATATCGGGATTTCCGGCCTCACCGCTGAAATCATCCTCGCAGTGTTTCCCGTGAGGGTAAAGGCAAGTATTGCGTCTGCCTTGATCTCCCTGGCTATAATCTTGGATGCCCTGGCGATTGAATATGCAATCCTGTTTCCGAAGAACTGCTCGGGTTCAGGGAAATCCCTGTAAACACCTTCAACATAGTCTGCGATCCTGCTGAGGTAACCAACTGCATCTGCAGGGTGCTTCCCTATGGCAGTCTCCTCCGAGAGCATAACTGAGTCAGCATTGTCAAGTATCGCGTTTGTAACATCTGCAACCTCGGCTCTTGTCGGTGAGGACGACTCCACCATGGATTCAAGCATCTGTGTGGCCACAATTGTGGGGACACCGTGCTTATGTGCCTCATTTATTATAGTCTTCTGCGCAAGCACAACTTCTTCGAGTGGCATTTCCACCCCTAGATCGCCTCTTGCCACCATTACATAATCCGAAACGCTGGAAATGGAGTCGATGTTGTCATAACCGCTCTTTGTCTCTATCTTGGCGATTATTGAAGCGTTCTGCCCGTTATCATAGAGAAGTTTCTGCAGATGAATCACGTTCGACTTGTCCTGGACAAACGACAGTGCGTAGAATTCAATTGAATTCTTCACCCCCTCCATCAAGAAGTCCTTGTCCCTCTCCGTGAGAACGCCAAGGTCAAGGTACCTTCCGGGAATGTTGACCCGGCTCCTGTCCCGCAGATCGCCTGACGACCCTGCAAGCAGTTCAGCCGAATTGCTCCCCTTTTCCAGCACCCTGAATTTAACCTTTCCATCACTCATCACGATTTCATCGCCCTTCTGCAGGCTCCTGAAGACTGAAGGGTAATTTATCAGTATGTCTCCGGGGCTTCCCCCCGTTGAAACCAGCCTGTATGTATCACCTTCTTCAACACTGAAACGGCCGCCCTCGAATGTTCCGGTCCTTAGTTCCGGACCCTTCAGATCAATCATTATCCCGATATTTGATCCCATATCAGAATTCACGGAATCTACCATTTTCCTGACTTTTGTAATGTACCCCTCCTTTATGTGGGCGGTGTTAACCCTTACGGCAGAGAGGCCGTTTTTAACCATTTCCCTGAGCGTGGAAGCATTGTCGCTGCTTGGGCCTATGGTTGCGACAATTTTCGTCTGAGCCATGATCAAGGTAATGTTTTAATAGTAAAAATATTGTTGAAAATTGTTGGGGCGGCAAGGGAAAAATAGATTATGGCTCCAGAACCGCTGTACAGCTGCAGTGCCGATGAAGAATGCAAAATTGTTATCACAGGGTAGTCGGTGGAGAGGCAGAATTTTCACCTGATGATTTGGCCAGTTACCTTCAGGAAATGGCTGCAGTCCTGCTGAAAATTCATGCTGTCGACACGACTGAAAATGAGGCATCATTCCTCCTGGATAATGAGAAAAGAAATGAGGGTAGAGCCTAGGGAATCCGGAATAGAGGCGGCATCAGGCTGGAAAGATGAATCAACCCGGAAACAGATGTGCGATCTGTCCTATGCCGGGCTTGAAATATTTCTGCCATCCGGCTGCAGGGAAATTGAAGATTTCACATCATTTTTCGAAGCAGGGGGAATGAGTGGAACCAGGCAGGCTGGAATCTTTTGGAAACCAATCCGGTGTTGCGGATGGAACGGAATTCAAGCAGTCATCCAATCATGGAATGGGCTTCGACCCGGTGGAGCTATCGGATTTTACCCGAAAACCCGGCAGAACCCAATGAATGTCGAATCTTTGAAACCGGAAGATCCAATATGCCTAAAAATGGCGGCCCAGAACCGCAGCAATTCCCCTGGCCTTCTCGTATAGTCGCGTATACTCGTCAAACGATACCTGCTGTGAGGAATCGCTCAGGGCATTCCTTGCGTCAGGGTGAACTTCAACCATGAGTCCGTCTGCACCTGCGGCTACACCAGCGAGTGCGAGCGGTTCCACGTATTTTGTCATGCCTGCCGGATGGCTGGGGTCAACAAGGACCGGAAAGTCGGACCTGTCATGTATTACCGGAACCGCCGAAACATCAAGCGTGAACCTTGTTGAATTCTCGAATGTCCTGATACCCCTTTCGGCAAGAATCAGGCGGTTGTTTCCTGCGGATGTAATATACTCGGAAGCGCTGAGAAGCTCGCTAACCGTTACGCCGAACCCTCTCTTGAGGATTATGGGCTTGTCCACCTTCCCGGCCTCCTTCAGGAGAGAAAAATTCTGGGAATTCCTGGATCCTATCTGCAGGATGTCTACGTAGGATGAAACAAGGTTGAGGTGCTCTATGTCCATAACTTCTGAAACAACAGGCAGGCCGGTTTTGTCCCTTGCCCTGCTGAGAAGCTTAAGGCCCTCCTCACCCAGGCCCTGGAAGGTTCTCGGCGATGTCCGCGGCTTGAATGCCCCACCTCTCAGGACGTGGGCTCCTGCCTGTTTCAGAAACTGTGCAGTATCCATAAGCTGCTTTTCAGACTCCACTGCACATGGCCCTGCGATCATAAGCAGCCTCTTGTTGTCAAAGAGCAGGCTGTCAAGCGTGGCTGAAGCTATCATAGCAATCCCCTTGATTGCAGCACATCAACAACCGATTCCCCATTGATTATGGAGGACCCGACGAGTAGCCCACTGAATCCTGTGAAATCCATGGTCCTTGCATTCGTGCTGTCTATTCCGCTTTCAAGTATGAAAGGCACGTCCTTCCTGTCAAACATCTCTGCTGCTTCTTTCTCCCGGCTTTCCATCTTCATTGTCCTGAGGTTACGCCTGTTGTACCCGACAATCACGTTGTCGTGAACAGGAATTCTTTCCGCACTCTCAAAGTCGTGGAACTCTATGAGTGCGTCCATTCCGTATTCCGATGCAGATTCTGCAAGGGCAGCGAGCCGCTCGCCCTTCATGAAGTCCGCAATCAGGAGAACTGAATCTGCTCCACAGAAATAAGCATCACGGATCATATTTTCGGAATCAAAGAAGTCCTTGGCAAGCAGTGGGATATTGAAGGGCTGGCTTTCCGCGAGATCATCCCACGATCCCCCGAACCTGTCCGGCTCAGTTAGCACACTTAATCCCGCCAGCTTTGACAGGTCAAGTTTCCCGAAGTAACTGGTAGTGGAAACAAGGCCCTTTGACTCGAACCCTGAAGGCGAGCGTTTCTTGAACTCCGCTATGAGCCCCAGCCTCCCCTTCGAGTTCTTCTCCTCAACAGACTCTTTCAGGCTTATGACGGGGCGGCTCCTTCTCGAAGACCCGATGGAAGCACGATTCCTGTTATTCCTGTATATTTCATCAACTACGCTCATTTAGATAACCAGGAAATTCTGGAGAATAGTTTCTCCATGTTCTGAATAATAGCTCTCAGGGTGGAACTGTATGCCGAACATCCTTCCCTCCTTTGAATGGAACCCCATGACTGCACCATCCGAAGTGGATCTGGAATCCACAACTATTCCATCGCCGGCCTCTATCTCCAGTGAATGGTACCTGGTTGACCTGAAGGTCTGAGGCACATTCCTGTAGAGGGCTCCGCCTGAATGGCTGATGCTGTCCACTTCACCATGCATAACTGACCTTGACTGCCTGATCCTGCTTCCGAGATAGTATGCAAGGACCTGGTGGCCGAAGCATATGCCCAGTATCTTCCTGTCAGAGAACCTGTCGATGAAATTGAATATCTCTCCCCTGTCCTTTTCATTAGCCGGATTTCCCGGCCCAGGGGAGATTATTGATGCAGAGTACCCGTCAAGATCAGCTATATCACGAATCCTGTCGTTCTCTACAACATCCACTTCCGCCCCTGTTTTCTGGATTGCCTGCACTATGTTGTACACAAACGAGTCATAATTGTTAATGATCAATACTCGCACTTCTCAAACCTCCCATTACTGTTGCAGCCTTTGAGTAGAATTCCCTCACTTCCTTTTCAGGATCTGAGTCCATGACGAGGCCTGCGCCAGCCTGAGTGTAGGTCTCGGACCCATTCCTGAATACTGACCTGATCAGGAGGGCCATTTCCATTGAATCCTGTGACATCACTCCCAAACCGCCTGCATATGGGCCTCTTGCCACATCCTCATACCTGTCTATAAGCTCGATAGCCCTGACTTTTGGGGCTCCGCTAACCGTTCCTGCGGGGAAGAGTGTCCTGGCGATCTCATAGTTCCCGAGCCCTTCTTTCAGGGTGGAATGGACCGTGCTGACAATATGCTGCACGGAGGCAAATCTCTGGATCTCCATGGATTTCACGACTTTCACGCTTCCGGGCTCTGAAACGATTCCGAGATCATTCCTGGCGAGGTCGACAAGCATCCTGTGTTCCCTCAGCTCCTTCCTGTCCTGGAGAAGTTTTCTTCCAAGCTCAATGTCCTCCGCATCGTCGGACCCCCTTTTTATGGTTCCTGCAATGGGATGGACCTCAAGGTCTCTTCCCGATCTTGATACTATATTTTCCGGGGAACTTCCAATGATCTCGTATTCCCCAAGCTTGTAGTAGAATACATAAAGTGACCTGTCCCCCTCCATGAAGTGCTGCAGCAGCGCAAACGGATCCAGCCCGTTCAGGTCGAACCTCCTGGAAAGAACAACCTGGAGCAGCTCTCCTGATATTATCCTGTCCCTGAGCTCCCTGATCTTCTCCTGCATTTCGTGGTCTGAGAAAGAGTTCTCTACGCGTCCCCTTACCGCCGCATCAGGGTCCCTGTCAAATCTCCCCTTCAATACCTTATCAGGGACCATTGCAGCTGCCTTTGGCCACCCGGACTGTTTTATCTTTCCAACGGGGTAGAACTCCGGAACCGAATCGTATCCCAGGAAGAACGGTATTTCCTGATTTTCGGAAATGCCCGACGAACTCAATTCCCCAATAGCATTGAAGAATTCCCTGACACTGTTTTCAGCTAACAGGGGTTCCCTGTTGGAAAGGTAGAGCCTCTCCTCGCCTTCTGTCTTGCTGTCCCTGTCGAATTTGCAGATGTATGCAAAGTTGGAATACTCCCGGGCATATTGCACTATATCGCTGAATAGCATCTATGCGACCTCCAGGTTCCTGAAAAGTTCCGAAACCAGCGATGGGTCCTTCTTTCCAGGATAGAGTTCCAGTGAACTGCTCAGGTCTATCATCAGGGGGTTTATTCTTGCGAATTCCAGTGCATTTCCCGGGCTGATCCTCCCTGAAATTCCAGTGCGCACGATCTTCTGGATCTCAGCTATCCGGTCAAGCGTCGTTATCATTCCGTTCCTGTTCTCTATAAGCACTATGTCCGCACCGGCAGAATATCGGGCCCTCGCCTCGTCTGACAGCCCATTCGTTTCAGAATACTGTATCACCGAGATCACTTCTTTGCCGGTCTCATTCTTCACATACTCCACAGTTTCACCGTCATGGGGGAAATGAAGCTGTATCAGATCCTCGTCGAGATTTCTGCCAAGTGCAGATTCCAGCGACGTGTACACACCGGCAACCCTGATTCCCGACCTGTGGATGTCGGTCACCAGATCAGTGTCGCCATGCCTTGGAATTGTAGGGTCAAGAACCACGCCTATGATGTCGGCCCCCAAGCGGCTTGCAAAAACTGCATCATCGATGTTTGCCACACCGCAGACCTTTACAAGCATGCCCTCACGAAGCTTCATTCAGTTCCGCCTCTCCGGCTGCAAGCTTTCTGATCTGCTTCTCCACTGTCCCTTCCCCGATGGCATTCATTGCCGCTTGATAACCGTCTTCAATGCTTCCGGCAACCCCATTCAGGACAAGGGCAGGTGCTGCGTTAAGCGCTATGAATGATGAGGCGTCCCTGTCCCTTCCGAGAAGTCCTTTCAGCGTCTTTGTGAAGCATTCTTCAGGATCCTGCGTTGTGACATTTTTCAGGTCAATGCCCCTGCCTGTTATGTCTTCAGGGACTATGGTGACACTCCTGACGCCTCCACTTATAAGAAACCCCGCTGTTTCGGCAGAGGGGGAGATCTCGTCCAGTCCGTCAGCTGAATGAAACACATATCCCCTCTTTCCTCTTACTTTCAATACTTGAGCATAGGATTCGGATGTTTTCTCGTCTGCAGTCCCGATCACAAGTCTGTCGGGATCAAAAGGGTTCGTGATCGGGCCCATGATGTTGAAAATTGTCCTGTGGCCGATCTTCTTCCTCACATCCGCGAAACTCGCGAAGCTGTTGTTGAACCTTGGTGCGAACACATAAAGGAAACTGTTCTGATTCAGTGCACCTTCCGGGTCGCTTACTCCCCTTTCAAAGTTGTACCCTATGTATTTCATGAAATCCGCGCTTCCATGCCTGCTTGTAATCCCCACGTTTCCATGCTTTGCTATCTTTATCCCAAGCGCAGACGAAGCAATGGAGGCTCCGGTACTGACATTTATTGTGTTCTTTCCGTCTCCGCCCGTCCCGACTATATCAGTCAGCCCAGGGATCCTGGATGCGATCGAATGGCTTCTGAGGGACTCAGAAAAACCGATTATCTCTTCGGTTGTCGCTCCCTTGAAGTGAAGCCCGGTCAGGAAAGCCGCCCTCCTGATATCCGACGTTTCAGAAGAGACAAGGCAGTTCATAAGGGACTCCGCATCCTTTCTTTTGAGCGATTCCCCGTTGATCAGCTTCAGTATGTATCTATCACTTTCCATCAAGCACACCTCTCATCTCCTTCAGGTAACTGTAAAAGGCCTCTTCATCCCCTGAAGAGAGCATTTCTATGAGGGCAGTTCCAATGGCTACACCGCTTGCACCGTAGCTGACCAGTTCCCTCACCTGGTCGTTGTTTCTTATCCCGAACCCGAAATTTATCTCCCTCCCGGGAACAAGTTCATTGATCCTTTCCGCAACCTCTCCCGTGTCGAATGGCACATTTATACCGGTTGAGGGCTGAAGGCCATAGTATATCCATGAACCAGTCTTTGACGATATTTCCTTTATGATTCTGTCAGGCGTCGACGGGTTGAAGAAGGGTATGAAATCGAGCCCTGCTTCATGGATCCTCCCTATGGCTGAAAAGGCTGAATCCGAGTAGTCCACGAGAAGGTCAGGGACAATGATTCCGCTGAACCCTTCCCGCTTGAGGTATGACAGGAATTTGCCACCGTCGTCCCGAATGTCCCTGTAGTAGGTGAGGGAGTACAGCTTTATGCCTTTCCCAAGGAGGTCCCTGAAGAGCTTCTCCCCGTCCTCAGGCCTGTAGTTGCTCATGGCTGTTTTATGAGTACCTCTTATC
>OFHI01000118.1_pt1 | contig 16533 bp, 15 predicted proteins | sample 1522021 | NCBI WGS metagenome assembly OFHI01 (sample SAMEA2464839, study PRJEB22497) | soil metagenome | biome: Grassland; feature: Farmland; material: Clay | place: Australia | collected 2013-02-01 | depth 1.4 m | reverse complement strand
ACAAGAAGATGCTTGGATGGAATGTGGCACAGAGAAGGGATGACCGCATTGATAATGCATTATTCTGCACCGGTGTGTGGCACAATCTGTTCAATATGGGGAGGTCTTAGAATAGTGTCCCACACTCAGTTCAGTAATAACATATAAGTAAAGTTAAAGGATCGCACAACATTATAGGGTGCAAATCTTTGAAAGCGGCAGTCATTGGATCGGCAAACCTCGAACACAACGGCGGAGGTGAAAGGAATGCACTACAGGCCGCTAGAATACTTTCAGAGCTTGGTTACGAAGTTTCCATTTTTGGCGGAGGGTCCGAGTTTGACCGTGTGGTTCAAAGTGATTTCGGGAAAGGGATAAAATATGTCAGGAGTGCGTTCCGCTCCGACATCTTCTCTACCGGCCTGGTCATGAAGCTGTCCAGAGGATTTTCACTTGGCCTGATAGGTTTTCATACAGGCAAAAGGTTCTGGAATGAATTGATGGACTTTGATCTGTATTATTTCACCTTTCCTGGTATGTTGTTCCGTTCCATCGGTTTGAGGCTGCTCTCAGCGGGCAAGCAGGAATCAATCATACTTGCAAACCATGGAACATATTATGAGATACTTAAATCAAGAGATTCGGTAGTATCTTCAACTTTAAGCAAACTCCTCGATTCTTACATTTTAAAGCCCTTTTCGAGAGCCGGTATAACAATTCAGGCTCAGAATCAGTATCAATTGGATCATTTTGTTAGACTTGGTTTTGACCCCTCAAGAATCAAGCTGATTCCTCAATGCGATATAATCTGCCCTCCTGCTGCATTTGTGGAAAGGGTGGAAAATTTCAAGGTAGCCTTCCTGGGCAGGCTCACCGGAAATAAGGGTGTGAAGATCCTCAGCAGCATCATAAAATCCATGCCGGAAGTGGGTTTTGAAATTATTGGTGACGGCCCGTTGAGGAATGATCTCAACAGCACATTTGGAAACAGGGAAAACGTAAGAATACATGGGTATGTTGCAGAAACGGAAAAGAACCAGATTCTCTCGGAATGCGACGTGATGTTGAACTGTTCGAGGTTCGAGTCTCTCAGCGTTTCTACAGTTGAAGGTATGTTTGAGGGTCTGGTAACAGTAGCGTCCAAAACATCTTCTGGCCACAGATATCTCAGGACGCTCGTTCCTGATGGCATAATCCTTACAGAACGAGATCCCGAATCGTATGTGAGAAGAATTAGGGAACTGATGAACATGAAAAAGAGTTCCGCAACAAAATTCATGGCGCTCAGGAGAGAGATTAGCAGGACTTCACTTCAGGCATTCAGCCAGGATAAGATCATTAACGCAATAAGAGATCTGTTCTCATCGCGCATTCCTCAAAAAGTTTTACCTAGCGAAATTTACACCAGTGAGCTTAAATATGAACTTTAATGTTACCTATTCGAGGAGGAAACAGTGATTTGGTGAACAGAAGTGTTTCCATAGTCACCGGTGTAATTAACGAATCTGAAAATATAGTCCGGTGGCTTGATTCCATTAGTTTTCAGGCAAGTGCGATCAGCAATTTTTCCATTGACGAGGTTATTATTGTTGATGACGGCAGCACCGACGGTACCCAAAACCTCATAGAGGAATATTCACAAAGAAACCCCCCTTTTAAGATAATACTGATAAAAAGATCCGAAAAGAACGGGTTGCTCGACTCCAATATCACAGGGGCCAGGGCTGCTTCATCGAAATATATTGTAGTGATGGATGCAGATTTACAACATGACGCCAGGTCAATACCGTTCCTGCTTGAAAAATTGGGAAAAGGGTACGAGATTGCTATTGGTTCCAGATATATGGATGGAGGAACAATCAGCTGGGAACCATTTAGGGATATCGTTAGCAGAACCGCCAGGACCATGTCCCATATGCTATTTCCGTCTATTCAGAGTATAACAGACCCTCTGTCTGGCTTTTTTGCCTGCAGGAGGGAACTTGTTGCATCACTGAACGCTCAGAAACACATGACCAAGACACTGCTGTTCCTTGTTGTAAGGACAGGGGCTGGCAACGTTGTAGAAGCACCCATTCACATGAACAGAAGAACTGCCGGTAGCACCAAGGTGCTGGACAGCATACCCAAGGCCGTCTTCAAGTTCACACGTGAACTTCTTTATTGCCACAAAAACCGTGGTAGAAAAGGGAGCGTAAGGAGTGGAAACGATGCTGTGCATAATCCGCAGCCATGACCTGGGCATCGGTTACTTACACCACGCAGTATGGAGAAGGCTATCCCGCCAATAGTTTAGGTGAATGGCCCATTTATTCCGTTCAGGTCAAGAGAAGCGTCGTCAGCACCCTCTTCAGGAACCGGTATCTCTCTGGAAATATGGACAGGATCATTTCCCGCCCCTCCAATTTGAAGAATTTCAGTATACGGGCCAGGGCAAAATACGCTAATGAACCAATCAAAATGTAAATCGGCAGGAGATAGATGCTGTGCCCGAGCTTGTCCTGCAGGGCAAATACAATCAGGAACATAACTATGGATGCGACCCAGACCTTGGACATGCCCACAGTGTCAAAGGAAGCAAGTTTTTCCTTGGTTGCAAAATAGTATAGTACCAAGAAAGTTGTTGCAAACACCGAGGAGAAACCCAGAGCGGCACCGATAAGGCCAAAGACTGGTATCAATGCAACGGAAAATGCAATGTTTGTGGCCAGAGCGACTAAACTTGAAATCATGAAAAGATGTGTTCTTCTCACTGATGCCAGGGCCTGTACCAGTATGTTCTGCGTGATGAATGCGCCTGATGATATCATCACTATGAATAGTGGTATGGTGCCGGCCATGTAATTCTTGCCTCCCAGAAGATCAATAATCATGGGGGAAAGGGCGGCTATTCCAAGGGAGGCCGGTATATAAATCGAAGACAGTAGCAGCGAGGAGGACTCAACATTTTTCGCAATAGAAGAGATGGAACCTTTTGCATAAAATTCCGAGAACTTGGGCATAAGTATATTATTAAATGGAATGGCCAGGAAACCTATTGATGATGATATGAGCAATGCAAAATTGTAAATACCCAGAGCTGAAAGATTCAGCAGTCCTGCCACAACAAAGCGGTCTATATACACGGAACCATAGGTGATAATGCTGGAGAACAGCACTGGCAAAGTATATTTGAACAATGTCTGGTTCTGAACAGCCTTTCCGCTGCCTCCAAATCTTCGAATCATGTTGATGGTGGAAACAAGCAGAACAAAGACGCCAACAAACATGCCAGTGGCCCATCCAAGTATAATGACGTTCAGATCCCTGACGAACAGGGCAAGTATAATGGAACCGAAATAGTAAATTATCCAGATCGCTACATTAATCAATGCGGAGAGCCGGAAATTCTGCATTCCCAACAGCAGGCCGTTGAGTATCCCGAAGAGTATGTTGCCGAAAAGCACAATGCTGAGCAGCTCCACCAGCTTTGTATAGGAGTATGAGTGCAGGAAAACGAAAGCTATATTGCCGCTTAATATGAACAAAGTGAAGAATCCCAGAGCTGCGAGGAGGAAACTGAATGCAACAATCTTGTAGAAAGTCTTTCTCACTGCTGCAAAGTCCCCTCTACCAATGTTGTATGAAGTGAAGTGCTGTGCTGCGGTCCCAAGGCCGAATGAAAAAACAACATTAAAAAGGCCGACAATGGCCAGGAACAGTGCAATTGCCCCAACTGCGGAGGTGCTGAAAAGCCTCACAATTATGATGTAGAAAATCATACCGGAGAATAACTGAACCCCGGTGCCGGTGTACTGAAATATTGCATCTACCCCAACTGACCTTGCAGTAGGCATGGGACTGTTCATTTTTTGTTAGATGGTTATCATTGATTTATAATATTCCATTGATCGTTTAGTTGACTTGTTTTAGGCTGAGATTTTGAAGCAAAAGGGTACCGTTCCATGTGGAATCAAAAATGCTGAAATATACCGTAGGATAGTAACCTGGCAATTGAAAATCCGCACTCAGGTTGTTGAATTCCCCTGGCACGAGTGAGGTCGAGTTGACAGTAATTTCCGCAAGCAAAGAATCATGCAGAGTATCGGGTCCGGCAAACACTCCCATTTTAAGGGCATTTGCGGGCCAGAACTCGTTTGAAGTCAGGCCTAACGACAATTGAAACTTACCCGGTGGAAGTGAAAAATAGCCCTCCGACAAAACATTTGAAGTGCTGATGTTGCTTATTGAATATTCCCCGTTGGTTACAGTGCTATTAAGACCAGCGCTGACGCTGATGTATTTCAGGTAAATGACGTTTGGAATAGGCTGGAAATATACGGGAGGGCCGGTATAATTCCTTTTGATCAGGGCAATGCCCCCTCCTTCCGCGTAGATCCCATACTGACCAGTGCCGTAAAGATAATTGAAAGCATTCATTGCAGTTATATCCTGAGCCTCACCCGGGAATATGGGTTGATTAAAGAAGGCGTTGTTTTGGTCCGCAATCGCGTACATTGGGTAAACCGGATCAGAATGGTTCGAGAGTATTTGCTTGGGCCAGAAGAAACTGTACCCCTGCAGAAGCTGGGGCATATTATTTTGCCCAGTTACTGAGGAGCCTTTTGGGATAAGCGACATAATGGCTGACAGGTTTGCGTCTGCGCTTGTGATTGAAATAGCCGATCCTGTATGGTATGATTGGCCGCCCGTGGTAAAGAAATTGTCAATTTGCGTGCCGTTTATTGGCTGCGCTATCGCATTTCCGGCTGGAGTAAATAGGATGGCTAGAACCAGATTTAATAGTACAATGCCGGTTCCAACTGCTTTAATCTTTCTGCGGTCAGTGATCTTTTTGCCTTTGAAGGTGAAATCCCTGAAACGCCTGAAGCCGTGAATCGCTGCTAGAAATACTATGGGTGCAGTCAATGCTGGATACTGAATGTAAAATGTCCTGACATACAGGCTGAAGTCACTGAAAGAAACCAGGAAGAAAAAGGGCAACAGCATCACGAGGATATCAGGGGCCAAAATTGAGAAAAATAACAGTGGAAGGAAAATCAGAATAAAATAGACTGTAATGTGCCCGTATCCGGCCTTGAATGCCGCTATGTTTGTAGCAGAGTTGATTAGGTAGTTCAGGGTGTAACTTACTCCAAAAAACAGGTTTGTGACAAAAATAATGCTAAGTGAGAGGATTATCAGGACTGGGGCAACATAGTTGTTCCGAAGTTCCCGCCCTTCCCTGAAGTCCCTGTAAAGAAGTTCGAGACCGTAAATTATCATGACCATCGGAATCAGGAAATCAGTTATGGTTGCCAGTATCAAAAAAGCCAGTCCCGCCTTCTTTCTTCCATACTCCATCAGGGCTATTCCCAGCAGAAAGAATGTTGGAAATAAGGCCATGAAATGAAAATCAAACCAGTTCACTCCGGACATTGGGAAATAGAGTAGCCAGGCCAGCGAAAACGCAACAGAAAGGTACTCATCTTTGAGCCGGGATCTGGATATTAAATAAATTGGAAATGAGGCAAAAGCTATCCAGAATGACTGAAACACAAGAAGCAATTCTTCATTTGGATATACATTATAAAACGGTGATAACAGCAGGTAAATCATTTTTCCAGTATTTATGAAATACTGATTTCCCGGTTCCAGTGAAATGCTTCCGTGGAAAACACCATAAAGCAGAGCTGCATTAATGCCTAAGTCTGCTGCTGTTGCATTGAATGCAAGGTATTTTTCTATTGTCAAAAACGAGTAGATGATGGAATATATGATTATTCCCATAAAAACTGTCAAAAGAGAATATTTTGAAAATCCACTCAATGTAACACTACTCCGTATACCTTACTCCACCGATAAGCAGAATGTAGAATTTTTAACTTTCTTATGTGACACCAACACAAATCCTTACATTCTGACAGAAACGTAAGAGCCCTGAATGTTCCCAAAATAGGCTATCATTCTGTATGGTGTGTTAGAAGGAAGGGCATATTGTGCGTACTCCGGAGCAATAGTCATGGACACAGCATGCCCCGACTGAAGCGTGATATTGCCAACCGGACACCACAGGAGCATATTGACATTTCCGATGCTTTCCGATATGACAATGCGAAAGAGGACTGGTGTCTGAGTTATGGAATTTCCGTTGAATGTTATATTTACGGAAATTGAGTCTACATAACCCGTGGAATTGTAACCAGTAATTTCAACTGAATTGATTGTAAAAGTTCCAGAGTTGTTGTGAACTCCCGTATAAAGTCCGGCAGAAATTGAAAGGCCCATGATAAGCACAAGCAAAACCGCAATTCTTTTCTTATTCCTGTTTCCATCCGGAGGAGCAGTTGGCTCAATAGCAGGAGACTGGCGCAATTGAACGTTACTCTTCCTTTCACTAATCAGATCAACCAGTGGAAGAAGTGAAATTATCATCCAGTAAAGGAGATACTGAATAAAAAGGCGGTAATTGAAAAAGAATATGATAATCGGGAAAACAAAAAGTGAATACTTCATCCTCTGGTAACTGAAGATGTACAGGACAGTGAAGATGAGCAACAGGGCAATCATGATGATGGAGAAATAGGTCCTGGGGATGTTGACAAAACCCAGGAAAGATATCTGGGAAATGCCGAATCCCACCCCGATCAGGGGTGCAAATTCATTTTCAATGATAGAAGTGAAATAGAATTGGTAGCCTATTGCTATAAAATAGCCGTTTACGACCATGAAAGAGATGAAAGCAAATAGAATCCAAATGCCGGTTTTTTTCCAGCCGTATTCCCTTATGGAAAATATGATTAAGAACGGCGCAGCAATTGCTGGAAATTGCTTAACTGATAGCGCCAGCCCAAAAAGGCTTCCTGATAATTTTTCATTGGGAAAGAAATAATAAGAAAGCATCAGGAGAGATGCCCACACAATGTCAAGATCTGAAAATACAACCTGTGAAGAATATATGGTGAAGCTGAGAAATGGCAGCAATATTAACACGGAAGTAAGGTAGTCCTTTCTTTTCCACCCTCTGTACCATGTAAGTATGATTGGAATCGCAAAGAATGGAAGCATTACCGTTGAGCCCTTTATATGAAACAGGGCGGATGGAATAAGCAAAATGAAAGATAGGGCCGGGTAAGTCAGGGAGTCGACATAACCTCCAGTAGTGATCGGAGTGTTAGAATATAGTGGGTAATTGTAATATGCAAATGCGTTTGCAGTTAAGGCTGCGTTATATGGGTTGATGCCTTCAAGGAAAAGTTTGGCTGAGTAAAGGTCTATGGTTGATTCATCAGTTGGGAGGGGAGGCGCTGCCAGATAAAAGAGAATACTCAGAAACATGATGGCAAAGAGAACCGTGAGCATAAACGTAATGGAGAAAATCCGCTGGTTACCGCCCTCTTTTCTGAAGAAAATCAGGTATATGCCAACAATTATTGCAGGAATTGCGTAAACGGCATAATATATGGGGTAGAATGCGACCAGATTGGTATAATCAATTGCAACATAGTAGGATATTGCTGAAAAAACGATTGAAATCGGTGCAAAGACATAACTGAGTAATCTGTTGTTTGCATCTGCTGTCTTTGTAGCAATATAGATGCAGGAAACTGCAAGTGTGACATCTCCCCATTCAAGTGCCCATGCCGGCAGACTCCAGTAGCCCAGGGCGTGCCATGAAGCTGTTGCACCTACAAGGAGTAATCCGGATAAAGTGAAATAGATAATTCTGTTGGTTCCGGAAGGTAATTTAAACAAAAAAACACTCCATAAATTCTAGTTCCATGCTCTCGTTTTCCGGATTTCCTTTTCTGATTGTTTTAATCTTAATCGACTTATCTTCTTGACTACTAAACTAGGCTCTGACAAACTTAATCGTTAAGTTTAAAAAACCATAATAAAGTTGCTCTTGGCTCTTAGTCATCTTTTCTAATGCATTGGTTATAAGTTAGATTTCATTCCCTTTGGAATTACAGGAATTGCGTTGGAATTAGAACACAGGTATTCTCCCGTTAACCGAATGAACAGAATTTCAGAAAGGGGAAATCAAATCTTTAACTATAAATGGCTGTGTAATGTTATAAACATAATCCCCCTTTTAACTGGTAGTTCGAAAACGTTACCCAAACATATTATAAAGTAAGAAAATTACATATTCAGATGAAAGGAGTAATTCTCCACGGTGGGAGTGGTACGAGGCTTCGTCCGCTGACTTATACCGACGTAAAGCAATTGCTGCCCATTGCCGGAAAACCCGTCAGTGAATATGCCCTTCTCAACCTTATAGAGCTTGGTATTGATGAAATCAATATCATAGTCGGTGAAGTTGGGGAGAAAGAGGTTAAAGAATATTATGGGGACGGCTCGAAATGGGGTGTGAGGATTACATACACTTTCCAGGGTAAACCCCTTGGAATTGCCCACGCCATCGGCATGACCGAGCAATTCGTTGATGGAGAAGATTTCGTTGTTGTGCTTGGGGACAATTTCTTTCAGAATGGGCTCAAACCCCTTTATGAGGCTTTTAAAAATGGTGGCTACGACAGCCTGATCGCGTTAACCGTGGTTGACAATCCCAATCAGTTTGGAATAGCTGAGATTGATGACAATAGGATTGTGTCGCTGGAGGAAAAGCCAAAGGTCCCCAAGTCCAACCTCGCGATCACTGGTGCATATTTTCTAACACCCAAGGTCTTCGGTATCATCGATACTTTGAAGCCTTCCTGGAGGAATGAACTTGAAATTACCGAGGCCTTTCAGGTAATGCTTGAGAAAGGCATGTCATTGGGATACTCTGTAATATCTGGATGGTGGAAAGATACGGGTACTGTTGAGGAATTCCTGGATTGCAATAGGATGGTTCTAGACAAGACCATGGATAATTCCGTGGACCCTTCGAAGAAAAACATTTCGGGTAGAGTCTATATGGGAAAAAATGTTTTGATAGACGAAAATAGCAGGATCCTTGGTCCCTGCTACATTGGTGATGGCACTGTGATCGAAAACTCCTATATTGGACCCTACACAAGCATAGGCCTAAACTGCAGATTAAATAATACAGAAGTGGAGGATTCAGTCATAATGGATTCCTGCAGCATAGAACTGGGACCTGGCAACAGATTAAGGGAGAGCCTGCTAGGTGCCAACGTCACCATTGAACCAGTGAAGAACAATGGTAGCAGCAGGAAGCTTGTAGTGGGAAGAGATTCCAAATTGATATTATGAAAGTCCTTATCTTTGGGTCAGACGGTCAACTCGGCAGAGAACTCAAAACATTTATTCTAGATGCTATCGCCTGTGGTCACACTGGTTCTGGGTCACAGGAAACGGCCGATATAAGTTCCCCAGAAGAAGTTGACAGGGTGATTTCAAGGCACAAACCAGATGTCATCATAAATGCTGCAGCTATGACTAATGTGGATATGTGCGAGGATCATAAGGCAGCGGCATATACAATCAACGGTGTGGCTTTGAAGTACATCACAAGAGCAGCCAGATTTGCGGGGGCCTATCTTATTCAAGTTTCAACAGATTATGTATTCGACGGAACTGAGGGAAACTACACGGAAGATTCGCCACCAAATCCCATTAACTACTATGGGCTTTCAAAGCTTGTAGGAGACACCTATGTCAACTCTTACGATAACAGTCTCATAGTGAGAACATCGGGTGTCTTTGGTCATTTGAATAATTTTCCAAAATATGCCCTTGAGACTCTGAGAAGTGGTAATCAGTTGAACGTCATAGACGGATTCTATTCACCCATACATTCTAGACTTCTTGCTAAGTCTATTTCTGAACTGACCGCATCGCAACCAACCGGCTTTCTGAATGTTGCCGGAGAAAGAACTACAAGAATTGCATTGGCAGAGAGAGTAGCGCAATTATATGGCCTTGACGAAGGCCTGATACGCACGTCAGCGCCGATTGTCACCATGAAGGCAAGAAGACCGTTTGATTCATCACTGAAAATTGTAAAGGCGCAAAGGTTGATCTCTTTTGACTTTTATTCTCTTGAAACAAGCCTAAGGCTACTTGACTAACCATAATCATATTATAGTTGATTACTAACATTATTATACTTTCACAACCTGCATTCAAACATGGTCAACGTGGAGAGATACCATATCGAGAGAAGGATGACCGTCGAGGATCTGGAAAGGCTCATACGCAGCCTTGAACGAAGTGCTAAGGTGCTGAAGAGGCTCCTCTTCATAAAGTACAGATACGACGGTGATTCCGTTGAAGAGGCGGCATCAAGGATCGGAATCACAAAGATGATGGGCTACGAATGGCAGGATCGGTGGAACAGGGAGGGATACAGGGGATTGATACCGAGATACGCAAGGAAAGGGCCGTCCAAACTCTCACCAGAAGAGAAGAATCAACTCAAGGATATGTTGAGGGATAGGCAATACACCACCGCTCAGGTCCGTTCCATGATAAGGGAGAAGTTCGGCGTTGAATACACCATGAAACAGGTCTGGGTGATCCTCAAGGGATGGAAGATGCACCATGCCAAACCTTATGTGCATGATAAGAGGAGACCGAAGAACGCGGAAGATGCGCTAAAAAAAACTTAGGCAGAGTCACGCTGAGGAGATCAATCCTGGGATTCTTCGATGAATCGTCTCCGCAAACAACTGCGAACACGGTGAGGTTCTGGTCATTCTCGAAGCCTACCGCTGTGAAGGATACCTCGAAATACAGGGCTAACACCTTCGGCTTCTATGCTCTGAACGGAAGGAGCGTCGTGCAGTTCCATGACCGCTCCACTAAAGATCATGTATGCCGGTTCTTGGAAGCTGTGAGGAGGAATAATCCGAAGCGGAGGATCATACTGATCCTGGACAACTTCCCATCGCACCATGCGAAGAAGGTGCTCAGGAAGGCCAGGAAACTCAGGATAAGGCTGGTTTTCCTTCCACCGTATTCTCCCGATCTCAATCCCGTCGAGTTCCTGTGGAAGAGCATAAAGAGGATCATATCAGAAACGGACGTGAATTCAGAAAAGAAACTCAAGCAAGCAGTAAGGAAAGGGTTCAGGGAACTATCTTCAAAAGGATCATTCGCCAGAAGTTGGAGGAGAAAGTTCATCGTAAATATATAGAATAGTCAGTAATCAACTATAATTACCCACAAAATCTTAAATCTTGGGTTTCAATAAGGCGGCGTGCCATTCACCTTTCAGAGATTGAGCATTCCAGATGTAGTCCTGATAACGCCTAAGAAGTTTGATGACGAACGTGGTTATTTTGAGGAGACTTACAAAGAGTCTGTATTTAGGGACTTCGGGATCGATGCATCCTTTTTCCAGGACAACCACTCATTTTCTGTGAAAGGGACATTGAGAGGTTTGCATTTTCAAAATCCACCCCATGGCCAAGGAAAGCTGGTTCGATGTCTACATGGCAAAGTACTGGATGTCGCGGTGGACATAAGGTTAGGTTCACCAACCTTTTCAAAGTATGTGTCTGCTTATCTAGATGGTGTAAACCATTCTATCTTGTGGATTCCAGAGGGGTTTGCGCATGGATTTCTTGCTATAGAGGATTCCCATTTGGAATACAAAGTCACAAGCGAGTATTTCAAGGATGCAGAAGATGGCATAACATGGAACGACCCTCGGATAAACATCATCTGGGGAATCAGTGGACCGCTGGTTTCTTCTAAAGACCAATTGTGGAAATCCCTGTCTGAAAAAAATATTCAATTCAACTATCATCCCGGAGGCGAAATAAATTAAACTCCTTGTTACCGGCGGTTTGGGATTCATAGGAATGAACTTCATTAATTATTGGCTAAACAAGTATGATGATGAGGTTGTCAACCTAGACAAACAGACTTATGCCTCTAACAACCCCCGATACATGGTGAAGAGTGATAAAACCAACTATTCTTTCGTCAAAGGTTCGATCTGTGATAGAGTAACGGTAGATAAATTGGTAAAGGATGTGGATTGTGTTGTAAATTTCGCTGCAGAAACTCACGTTGATAATTCAATAGCCAATTCAGTTGAATTCGTTCGAACTAATGTAGAAGGAACGCTGGTTGTCCTTGATGCTGTGAAAAAATACGAAAAAAGGTTACACCATGTATCGACTGACGAAGTCTTTGGTTCTTTAGAAATAGGCACAAAAGGTACATTCAATGAAAAGAGTTGCTATAAACCAAAGAATCCGTATTCAGCAACCAAGGCAGCGGCAGACCACCTTGTTAATTCATACATTAACACATATGGCATTAGGGCAACAATTTCCAATTGCTCCAATAATTACGGCCCTTTGCAACATCCTGAGAAACTTATTCCGAGAACCATACTAAGACTCTTGAATGGCGAGAAGGCACAGCTTTATGGCAAGGGCAATCAGATTAGGGACTGGATCTATGTTTTAGACCACTGCAACGCTATCGACCTTATAGTCAGAGATGGTAAGATTGGTGAGACCTATCTAGTTGGCACTAGAAATGAAAAAACCAATTTCGAAGTTGTTTCAGAGGTTATAAAGTTATTGGGATTAGATCCAAATGAAAAGATAGAATTTGTCAGGGACAGGCCTGGCCACGATGAAAGATATGCTATAGACCCAAGCAAAATCGAGAATGAATTAGGATGGACTTTTAGTCATACGTTCGCCGATTCGTTAAAAGCTACAGTAGACTTCTACAAAAATAATACAGGGTACTTCAGTTCCACCTGAATTTAATTTGGGTTTAGAAGGATGTGATGAGGGAGATTGAAGAAAAAGATCCATTAAACTGGCAAGAAAAAGAGATTCTGAATACTGTCCATATTAGAGTTCTTCTGAGTAACTACTCTTCCTTCATGCTTCAGGTGATACCCCTCCCGTTCCAATAGGCCCATACATTGTTCCTTCAAATGTTTAGAATGAGTCTCGAGTATGACCCTGGGTTTGAAATTTTGTATGGTTTCTAGGGCGCCATTTAATACATCGAGTTCGTAACCTTCTACATCTATCTTCATCAGATTCAAGTCTTGAAGCTCGAGATCGTCGATTCTGATCATTTTGACCGAGACGATATTGCCTACCGTGCCTTTGAAAGCCATATCTCCGGAATAGCAGACCTCAGTTTCACCGTTCATATAGGAAGCTGCAGCATTGATGGGTACTACATTTTTGACGGCGTTTAAATCCAAATTTCGTAAAAGAACCTCATAATTTGTTTTTAACGGTTCAATGGCAACAATTTTTTTGCTCCCGAAAATCATTGAGCACATTAGAGAATAATCCCCACATTGTGCACCTACGTCCAACACAGTGCTCCCCTTGTCTGGGATAAAATCGTTAAACTCCTGATAAATTCCTTCCTCAAATACCTCTTTGAGGGTTCCAAAAGGCGTCCGATTGTCAAACTTTATTCCATACAACCCCTCTATGAACTCTTTTTTATAATATTCCTGAAAATTATTGTAGTTAACAGACCTGCTCTTACTACTCACAAGTTCCCTAATATAGAAAGACAAAGAAGTGCCTCCAAAACCATACTCTCTGTAGAGCGAATACTGGTCAAGTTTCCATCGAATCTTTTTTGAATTAATCATGTTGATTCACTCCGAAAACTCATTCTAAAAAAGATTCCATTTTAGCACCGAAGTACAAGTTATTCAGCGCTTCCTTGGTGATCGATGGATTGACATTGCTGAAAGTCCCGGACCCAATACTCGATACATCAAAGTCTATTGTTTTCACATCAATACCATGCTTATGCAGCCTTATTACTAAATCATAATCTTCCTTTCCGTTAAAGTATACCTCATCAAATTCGTACTGCTTCAGTACACTTGAAGGAAAAATACCAAAGTCTGCAAAATTAACCAAATTGGAAACCACCTCTTTCCCAAATTTCCTCCAAATGTATATTCCCTCATTCACTGATATCTGAAATTTCTCTGTTCTGAACATTCTGGGCAATAGCCTTAGGTAAAAACCAAGGGTTGAGGGATCTATTGAAGCCCCTTTGTTGCTGAATTTAAGATTGTATATTTCTAACAACAGAAGCAAAGGATTACTCCTGAAAACACTAAATTTCTCACCATGGTAGTAAGCTCTCCCATCCTTCCCATTCACGGGTGTATAAACACTGTCAGGTTTTGAGGATTGGACTATGTTGACCATATCTTCCACATTTTGATTGAATATTACGTCATCGTTTGAAATTACTATCCAATTAAAACCATAATTAAGGGCTTTTTGTATTGCCCTATTGCAGCTGTGGGAGTAATTGAAACCTGGTCCTGAGGATTCCGCAAATATTACCGGAACGTTATTGATCGAATTTCTAAATCTCTTTGAATGATTCCCCTCATGGTTGGCGGTGGGAACAACGAAAACCAAATTTAATGGGGAATCCATATTGAACTCAAAGAATACTGGTTCGGCTTTTCTTACGGATTCGGCTATCCTAACCATCTTATCAATGTTATCGACTTTCTTAAGCAAATCAGACAGATCTTTGTGGGTTCCTCTTTTCCACACTAGGTCTGCATAGCTCATGCCGGGTATCATGCAAAAAAGTCACTGCACTATCCATATAAGTAAGTTAAGTGCAGCTTTTACCACAGATAGTTATGTAGGTAATGTACGGGTGATAATATTCTACGTGATTCTAAACGTTTTTCAGCGAGTTTCACACCTATACTTTATTAGGGCATTTACCTTTAAGAATTTAGCTGCGAATGGGAAAGGAGCTTAGTTATGGTTAGCAAAGTAGACACTCAAGCAACTCTAGAAGCCCTTTGGTCCAACACAAATCCCTCCGGGTTAAGAAAATTTTACAGAAATATCCGCTGTGGAGAGGAACTTTTTGACTTCATGCAAAACAGGCCTCCCGCTGAGATTAAAATAAAGAAGTACAGTGAGGTAGACGACCCGTATGTAGTATTTGTAGTTCCTACCACTAATACTGAATCACATTATGCAAAAAGATTTCATGAATCGTTTCCTTGTGAGACCATTATTTTTGTGGAGTCAGGAGGTCAATTTTTCAACTACGCCCGTAGTTGTAATTTAGGTTTATCAGTGGCTTCCAAAATGCACCCCGTTTGGATAGTGCTTTGCAATGATGACCTAGAGGTGAACTTTGATATTGAGGCATTGAAACATGATCTAAGAAGAAATGAGAAACACGATTTTCTTTTGCCGTCAAATCCAACGAGAATGGTGGTAGTGAGATTCAATATTATTTCCAATTCTTTATTGATTTTGGCTAACTTACTTACACGAAGATACAACGAATTACTTTCAAGAATTTATATCATGGCAAAATTCAGAAAGACAGCCAAATCAATTGGAACTTTAGCCTTTTATAAAAGATTCCAGAAGGTTTTGATTTTTCTGTCCAGACACATCTCCAACGAATTCCTCATTTGTGGATTTTTCATACCGATGAAACCAAGGATCTTTGAGAGATTCACTTTCAATACAACCTATATTAACGGAGGGGAAGACATCGACTTCATGTTGAAATTGTATGATTCAGAGTTCAGTATAGGGAAATTAGAATTTGAGGCGAGACAAGCTGGAGGAGGAACGATCAAAACCACAATGAGTCTTGAATCCAGAGCTCTTAGAGACTTGGCGAATAAGATGTTTTTGGGGGAGGTACTTTTCTCTCATCTGTCAAATTCTTCATCCGAATGCACTGACGTAGACAAAATGCGTGAGATGTAATTACAAATGAAACCAAATAAATGCAACTCTGGATTAAATTGCAACTTGGGATGGACCCTAGATTAATACCATTACGAATTCCGGTCGGTGAGATGACCCTTCTTTTCATTAATTTCTTGAATTTTTTTACTAATAGGTACTACATTCAAAGTGAATCTGAGCAGTTTCCCTAAAATGAACAGCGGAATACCATGGGTTATCCTTTTTATGCCCATCAGTCTGTGAAAATCTACAAAATGAGAGTAAGAAAAATCCTCCACAAACAAAATGTCTCTTGAGTCGATAATTCGTCTTGCGATCATTTCGATTGGGTTAGAGGCATATCTCCTTTCCTGGCCAGATGGAAGATTGTTGACCAAGAGTGGTTGCGCCATAGAATTTGTCAGTTCTCTCTTAGTCACAATCTTTTGAGATTCCGCTACTTTGAGAAGATATATGTCTTCCAAATAATTAAGATCAGGATAACCCCCGATTTGCTCAAAAATTGACTTATAACCAATGATCAGGTAAAGAATTGATTGGTTTAATTTTCCGCTGTATACCACAAGGTTTCTAGAGTTTGAATTTTCATACTCAAAAAGAATACCGCCAATTTGAGAGTAAAGACCATCAGCATCTACCATTACGATTATTTTACCTTTAGCCGCTTCTATTGCAGTCTGCCTACCTTTACCCCTGGAGCATTTTTTTCTTATGAGTCTGAAGTTTGGGATTGCATCTTGATATGACTTCATTTTTTCATACGTGCCATCCTTAGACCCTATCTTTGCCCTATTGTATCACTACAGTTCAATTGAAAGCTTTTCAAGGACGTATTTCTGCTCCTTTGTCAGCTCTACCGGTGCATGCGAGCCATTGCTGTAGACAACCTCCTTTATTCCCGAAA
>OFHI01000114.1_pt1 | contig 16864 bp, 14 predicted proteins | sample 1522021 | NCBI WGS metagenome assembly OFHI01 (sample SAMEA2464839, study PRJEB22497) | soil metagenome | biome: Grassland; feature: Farmland; material: Clay | place: Australia | collected 2013-02-01 | depth 1.4 m | reverse complement strand
TCGCCATCCCGCTCGGCCGCCTGGCATGCCTGACGGGCGTCTCGGGCAGCGGCAAATCCACGCTGATGGAAGAGGTGCTGTATCGCGCCCTGCTTCGCGCACATGGCAAACCCACCGAGGCACCGGGCGCGCACCGGACACTCACGGGCCACGAGGAGATCGACGACGTGGTTCTGGTCGACCAGTCACCGATCGGGCGCACCACGCGTTCCAACCCGGCGAGCTACGTCGGCGCGTTCGAGGCTATCCGCAAGTGCTTCGTCGACTCGCCGCTCGCGCGCGAACGCAAATACACCGTCGGCACCTTCAGCTTCAATGCGGGCAAGGGACGTTGCCCCGCCTGCGGCGGCAACGGCTTCGAGCACATCGAGATGCAATTCCTTTCCGACGTGTACTTGCGCTGCCCCGAGTGCGATGGCAAGCGCTACCGCGACGAAGTGCTGGAAGTGCGCATCGAGCACGGCGGCCGGCACGTCAATATCGCCGATGTGCTGGGGATGACCGTCGCCGAGGCCACCGAATTCTTCAAGGACGAGCCCGCCGTGCTGCGCGGCCTGGCGCCGCTCGCCGACGTCGGACTTGGCTACATCACGCTGGGCCAGCCGGTGCCCACGCTGTCCGGCGGGGAATCGCAGCGGCTCAAGATCGCTGCGCGCCTGGCGAGCGCCGACGACGGCAAGCGGCTGCTGTTCCTCATGGACGAACCCACGACGGGCCTGCACTTCGGCGACATCGCCGTGCTGCTGAAGGCGCTGAGCGAACTGGTCGCCCGTGGGCATTCGCTTATCGTGATCGAGCACAACCTGGACGTCGTGCGCGCAGCGGACTGGGCGATCGACCTCGGCCCCGAGGGGGGCGGCGGCCGCGGGCAACTGGTGGCAGCCGGCACGCCGGAGAACCTGGCCAAGGTTAAGGCCAGCCATACCGGGCGGGCACTGGCCGTATACGCGCGGGCGCTGGACAAGTCGGACGGCCTAATGAGCCTCGCGCCGCCCGAGCGCAAACCCTCGCGAGCGAACGGGACGAAGAAGGACGTCATCTCGATTACCAACGCGCACGAACACAACCTGCGCGGCATCAGCGTGGACATCCCGCGCGAGCGCTTCACGGTGGTCACGGGCGTCTCGGGCAGCGGCAAATCCACCCTTGCCTTCGACATCCTCTTCGCCGAGGGGCAACGCCGCTACCTGGAATCGCTGAACGCCTATGCGCGCAGCATCGTCGCGCCGGCCTCGCGGCCGGAGGTCGACGCCATCCACGGCATCCCGCCGACCGTGGCGATCGAGCAGCGCACCAGCCGCGGCGGCCACAAGAGCACCGTCGGTACGCTCACGGAAATCCATCACTTCCTGCGCCTGCTTTACGTGCGCCTCGGCACGCAACACTGCCCTGACTGCGGGGAAGCCATCGAGCCCCAGTCCGAGGAAACGGTGCGCGCGAGCCTGATGAAACGCTTCCGCGGCAAGCGCATCGAGCTGTTTGCACCGCTGGTCGTCGCGCGCAAGGGCTACTATACCGATCTTGCCAAGTGGGCCGCGAACAAGGGCTACGAGCATCTTCGCGTGGACGGCGAGCTGCTGCCCACCGATGATTGGCCACGGCTCAAGCGTTTCCAGGAGCACGACATCGACCTGCCGGTGGCAACGCTCACGCTCAACCCGAAGAACGAGAACGAACTGGCCGAGGCGTTGAGCACGGCACTCGACCACGGCAAGGGCCTGGTGCGCGCGAAGGCCGGGCGCGCGGAAACCCTCTACTCCACCCGCCGTGCCTGCCCGTCGTGCGGACGCAGTTTCCCTGAACCGGACCCGCGCCTGTTTTCCTACAACTCGCGCCACGGCTGGTGCACCGCCTGCACGGGCACGGGTCTGCTGCGCCATGATGAAGACGAAGAAGAAGGCGCACGGGAAGGCCCCGCCGCCGTCTGTCCGGCATGCAACGGCGCGCGGCTCAATCCCGAGGCGCTGGCCGTGACTTTCGCGGGCCGCTCGATCGCCGCAGTCTCAGCGCTCACGGTCACCGCCGCGGAACGTTGGATGGGCGGCCTGAAACTCGACGCACGGGCAAAAACAATCGCACAGGATGCCGTTGCCGAGATCCGCAGCCGCCTCGGCTTCCTCGAGCGCGTCGGCCTCGGTTACCTGAGCCTCGACCGCGCCGCCCCGACGCTCGCCGGCGGCGAAGCACAGCGCATCCGCCTCGCCGCGCAACTCGGCTCCAACCTGCACGGGGTGTGTTACGTCCTCGACGAGCCCACCATCGGCCTGCATCCGCGTGATCACGCCGAACTGTTGAGCGCACTCAAGACCCTGCGCCACAAGGGCAATACCGTTGTCGTGGTGGAGCACGACGAGGCCACCATCCGCGCCGCCGAACACCTGCTCGACCTGGGACCGGGCGCCGGCGCCAACGGTGGCCACATCGTCGCCCAGGGCACGCTCGCCGCGATCAAGCGGGCGCATGATTCGATCACCGGTAACGCTCTGCGCCATCCGCCCCATCACCCGCATTTCCCGCGCCGCCCCGTCAACACGAATTCGCCGGCGCTGCGCATCCGCGGCGCCAGACTGAACAACTTGCGTGTGACGGAAGCACGCATCCCGCTGGAGCGTCTGGTATGCATCACCGGCGTCTCCGGCAGCGGCAAGAGCTCGCTGGTGAGGGGCGTTCTGCATCCCGCCCTGCGCGAGGCGCTGAGCCGCAAGCGCGGCAAACCGGACTCCGCCAACGGTGCGCTCAGCGGTTATCAATCGCTGGCGCGCGTGCTGGAAGTCGACCAGACGCCGATCGGAAAGACGCCGCGCTCCTGCCCTGCCACTTATGTCGGGATCTGGAACGACATCCGCAAGCTCTTCGCACAGACACCGGAAGCGCGCGTGCGCGGTTTCGACGCGAGCCGCTTTTCCTTCAATACCGGCAAGGGCCGTTGCGCAAGCTGCGACGGCCAGGGGCTGAAGCGCATCGAGATGAGTTTCATGCCGGACGTCACCGTGGAATGCGAAACCTGCGGTGGCGCCCGCTACAACCGCGAGACGCTCGCCGTAACCTGGCGCGGCAAGACCATCGCAGAGGTGCTCGCGATGAACGTAAGCACGGCGCGCGAGTTCTTCAGCGTGCACCCGCGCGTGCACCGGGCACTGGCCCTGCTCGACGATGTCGGGCTTGGTTACCTCACGCTCGGCCAGCAAAGCCCGACGCTATCGGGCGGCGAAGCGCAGCGCCTCAAGCTCGTCACCGAGCTCGCCAAGGCCGACTCCAGCCGCGGCGGGCCGACGCTCTATCTGCTGGACGAGCCTACGGTCGGCCTGCATATCGCCGACGTAGAACGCCTCACCGGCGTGTTGCATCGCCTGGTGGAAGCAGGACATTCAGTCGTAGTGATCGAGCACAACCTGGATCTCATCGCGGAGGCGGATTGGATCGTCGACCTCGGCCCCGAGGGAGGCGACCGTGGTGGGCGCATCGTAGCCAGCGGGCCACCGGAGCGAATCGTCACGCGCAAGAGCCCAACGGCGGTCGCTCTCGCCGAATTCCTCGCCGATCGCGGAACGACGTAACTCCTGTTGCAGCAAAACCCACGAAGCATCCGAGAATCAATCACGACACACGGCTTGCCTGTCGGCAATTGCTCAGTCAAGCGGCATGCACTCCTCTGGGTGCTCCGCGCAAAAACCACCTTTGAATAACCACCTCTAAGCACGCCAAGCAAGTGTTTGACTCCGGCCATAATCCGGTCATATTCTCCTTGCCCCGAAAACAGACATTCAGATCTTTGCCGCCTGTTATTAGATCACCCTCCGGCGACCTGCGTGGGGATTGGGGTCGGTTTAAGAGTCTTGCCTGGGGTGCTGCATGGTTCCCCGGAACTTCCGGTGTTCCCCACAGACTAATCATCCGATTTGTAACGCCAAGTTATGCCTGAGTCCTGAAATCGCTTTTCTCAGAAACCGCTTCTGAGCGCACATCAGCTTGCTTATCTTATGCGATTCATCTCCCAGGAGTTCCATCCTTACCCTTGAGGCTGATGATTAATGTATAAGAAAGTGCTGACGGCAATCCCTGGCATGCTGTTGCTTACGCTAATTGTTCCTAGACTGGCATATGCCCGCCTACCGGTTTCAATCAGCGTAAAGGTGGGCGAGTCTACTGCCTCTGGCTTCGGAAGTTCGAAGGATTTTGGACTTTTTGGGGCTTACCGGTTCAGCCGGAATTTCTCGCTCGAAGCCGGCTTTGAGTCGTTAACCGGATATGAGACTACATTCTATAGTCTTGCCGCGAGAGGTAGTTACCCTGTTATCAGTCGCCTTTCAGTGTTCGGGAAACTGGGTATCGCTCGCTGGAAAGAAAGCCCAACCGGTGCCTCTGGCAGCTCAAGCATTTCGCCACTATGGGCTTTGGGCTTGGGTTGGCGAGTCAGTCCGGAGTTCAGCGTTGAAGGCGAATATCAGATGCTTGCCAATACAAATGGCCAGCTGGGAGCCAACATTAATTCATTGCTTATCGGTGCGGTCTTCAGATTTTAAGCAGCTGGATATGATACGGGCCAGACCACGTTAACTCCAGCAGGAAGCCGAAACCCAGGGGCTTTCATAAGCTTTCTGCTTGCGTAGCTTGACTGCTTCGGGTCACCCTTGACAAAGGCGGTTCGCGCTCAAAATCGGACAATCGGAAATCTGCTCTATTACAGACATTCGCGCGCGATTCCCGCTGCGGTCAGAATTCCCCGTCGGCCCACCGCCGCACCTGGTCATGATGCTCGCTCCACGCCGACCATGCCTCCTCCGCCCAAGACCGGACCCTGCTGGCGTGTTCACTCGCATCGAGGGCTTCGTGGACATCCAAAACTGACAGACCGCCACGCGATTCCGGCGGAATAAGCCATACCCAATCTCCTTTCCTTTGAGCCAAGGCCCGCGTCACCCTTAATACCCCATCTTCCTCCATGCCTTGCTCCAGTTGCAGGCACAGTCGAACGAGGTGGATAGCGGCTGATTGAATCGTCTGTGCGGACTGGCGGCCTGGATGCTGTATGGCATACGCATCCACCGTCAAATGATGAACCTGCCAATAGGTCGGGCTCTCATACTCGCGCGCCAAAATCTCACCGTACAGTCTCCAACACGCCGGGGCGGACTCCAAATACCGATGCATCGGCCCATCTTCTACGGGCACCATGGCACCACATCCGATACAACGCTCCTGGTGAGCCAGAACAATCATTCGCTCCCCAATTAAATGTCTCGTATTCAGATTCTAGTACTTTCAACGTCCGCATTGCGCACCGATGGCAATCGGAGAAAACCGGCCAACTTCAGCCATTCAGAATCGTACTCCATTACAGTCATTATATCGAACGAGACGATTCCGAATATTTAATTCAAACGAGCGCGTGAAGGCTATTTCAGTCACCATATTCCACCAAGGCCTTTGCTTTTAGCCTCATACCCATCTCAACGGTCAATTCATCCGGGATCTGGAGAAAATCGGTAGCGCGCACTGAGTTGCTGTGCATTAAGACGAAGATCCGTTCCGAAATAGACTGGAAAAAAGTCGACCTCGCAACCTCGGATGCAGGGCGGGCTGGACGCCCGGCAACTCTGTTTGTCGCCCTTCTGATCCAGTTAAGTAATTGAACCAACGGGCTGATATAGGAGCCCGGCACTAGTGTTTCTCGTCCAAAATAGAAAGTCATGGCAGACGGATTAAGGTTTATCAATCCCCGGTCGGCCACTCTTTTAAGACTATCCATAACACGCGGCGTTTGTTTGAATCCGTAATTGAGTCGTATCTGATAAAAACCATAACCCAGAGGTTGGCTTTCGGCTCTCTGGCTTGCCATGACGTAGGGCTCGTCGGTCGTAATGACCGATAGCAATAAGACTTGTTCGTGAAGCGTTCCATTACGCTTGATATGGTGGTTTAGCATCGGGGGCGAGCCAAGGCCGGGAGACGTCAGGAATACGCCCGTGCCTGGGACTCGATGCGGCATGTTGTAACGTAATCGGTCTAGAACAATGGGCAGAGACTCTGTTCTTGACCGCAACGTCGATATCAATCGTTGCCTATTCTTTGTCCATATGCGCATGATCGCGAAAGCCAACAAGGCGACCGCAAGCGGAACCCACCCTCCTTGGCCTATCTTGAGCATATTGGCAGTCCAAAACGGAATATCTATGACCAAAAATATAGCAGTCAGAAGAACCGACTTCCACCATCTCCAGTGCCACAATCGGCGCATTACCAAGTACATAAGACACGTAGTGATCAGCATGGTGGTGCTGATCGCTATTCCGTAAGCACCCCCCAGGGCTGAAGAACTTCCAAAACTCAATACCAAAATAATGGTAGAAAGCATCAGGATCATATTAACGAACGGTACGTAGACCTGCCCTCTTTCTGTCTTTGAGGTCCGGAAAATCTTCATCCGCGGACTCATGTTGAGCGCCACAGATTGCGAGATCAGGGAGAAAGAGCCCGAGATGGTGGCTTGGGAGGCGATCACAGTCGCTATTGTCGCGAGAGCAACCATCGGGTAATGCAAACTCTGGGGCACCAACCCGAAAACCGTACTGGATGCGGAGGCAGGATTTCGTAGAATCATGCCCCCTTGACCCAGGTAGTTCAAAAGTAAAGCAGGGAAAGCCACAAGAAACCAGGCCAGACGCACCGGGGCTGCCCCGAAATGGCCAATATCGGCATACAAGACCTCGCCGCCGGTCACCGCGAGAAAGACCGAACCGAGTGCAATAAATCCTTCCAGTTCGTGGTGCATGAAAAAAAACACCGCGTAGCCTGGGTTAAAGGCCTCTAGAATCACCGGTGTTTTGAACACGGAAATAGCACCGCTCAGCGCGAGTACGGCAAACCAAAGGCACATAAGCGGACTGAAAATCATGGATACACCTTCAGTTCCCCTGTGCTGAAACCAGAACAGCATCACGAGGATGGCACACGTGATGGGTAGTATCACGGAATGGAAACTCGGTCCAAGCCCCTGGACGGCAGAGAGTACGGATATAGCGGGCGTGATCATTCCATCTCCGTAGATCAAACAGGCCCCGAATGTGCCGAGAATCAAAACCCAAACGCCGGTCTTGACGAGCCGCTTACGTCGATCCCCGCCGACAGGTATACGCTCGACACCAGGTCTTGCTCCTCGCCCCCTGAGTAGCGCCATAAGCGCCAAAATTCCGCCCTCTCCGTTATTGTCCGCCCGCAATACGAAGCTTTGATATTTAAAGCAAATAACGAGAATTAACGACCAAATAACCAGCGAAAGGATTCCAAGAACTTCCACCTGGGTGGGTAGATGCCCGAGCGGCGATAGTGAAAGCGGGAGCGCATAAAGCGGACTTGTTCCGATATCGCCGAATACGACGCCCAGTGTCAAAAAGGACAGATAGGCCGTACGGCGCTGCTCGGCGCTTAAGTTACTACGTTGATGGAAAAACAAGCCGCCTTCGGTTGATCGAGACCGACAAATACGTTTCATGAAACCTTTCTCGCGTAATCAGAACAGTCCGGGTCGTTGACTGTATGAAGTGATCTTTCTTCGCTCGGAAGCTAAAGATCAGGCGCGGTTACTTTAGGCTTCATGCCCGTAAAATCTCTATAAATAAAGCTGGGATTTTGAGTAAAAAGGGCGTAAAAATTATTATTAACTTCGGCTGTCGCCCAATTTCACCTAATAAAGCGATATCCAACGCCAGGCTCGTTGGCTATAAATCGTGGTTTCACGGGATCATCACCGAGCTTCATACGTAACTGACGAATGTAGATTCTCAAATAATGTTTATCATCTTCGTGCGTATCGCCCCAAATCTCGCGGAGCAGGTGCCTATGAGTCAACACTTTCCCCGCGTGGCGCATTAGAAATTCGAGCAGGGTAAACTCTCTTGGGGTCAGTTTTATGATCCGATCATCAAGCCGCACCTGATGGCCTTCAGAGTCCAGAGAAAGATTATTGATCTCCATCCTTGGTTCCAAGCCACCTGGCTCTACCGCGGAGCGCAAGGCGGCCCTCACTCTCGCCAAAAGCTCACCGACTGCAAATGGCTTGGTGACATAATCGTTAGCACCGGCATCCAGAGCGGCTACCTTTTCCTGCTCCTCACCCCGCACCGAAAGCACGATAATAGGAGCCTGGCAACGCGAACGTATCGCTGAAATCAACTCCTGACCGTCTACATCAGGCAGCCCCAAATCAAGAATAATCAAATCGGGCCTCGCATCTTCAAGCATAAAAAGGGCTTCTGAACCTTTGGATGCTTCGCTGATTCCATAGCCTGCAGCCGTCAAGCTGATTCCGAGAAACTTGCGGATCGGCAATTCATCGTCAATAACTAGAATTTTAGCTTTCACAGGACTCATTACGCTTCCTCTAACGGCTGTGGCGGCTGTGGAAATTCCATTTCCACACGTGTCCCCTACCGCCGGGTCCTTCTATGAGCCTGATCTTTCCGTCTAAAAGCTTGACCATATCGCGGCAAATCGATAACCCGAGCCCCGTCCCGGCACCCTGGCGATCCCTCTTGTCGACACGATAAAAAAGGTCAAATACTCGTTCTCTGTCTTCCAGAGGAATCCCAGGGCCTTCATCGTCGACACCTATAATGAGGTATCTATCACCCGATATCGACGCGGTTATTCGAATGGTCGATTTTGCGGGGGAGTATTTCGAGGCATTATCGAGCAGGTTCGCCAAAATCTGCGTCAACAGGGTTGAGTCGGTGAACACCAAGCTTTCCTCTGGAACTGATGTCTTTACAGAAAACCCTCGCAAAGCCACCCCGACGCGCTGGATAGCCGCCGCCGTGATATCCCCAAGATCATGCCACTCCAACTTGGTCTTTACTGCCCCGTACCCCAGACGGGTCATGTCCAACAGATTCTGAACAAAGCGATTAAGGCGTTCCGCTTCCTCTAGTAGGCCAGTCAGTAGTGAATGCGCCGACTCGGGATCCAGCTGACTTTCCATCTCGAGAAGCGATGAAGCGGAGCCGATAATAGAAGCCAGGGGTGTCCTAAGATCATGCGAGATAGACGATAACAATGCCGAACGCAATCGTTCGGTCTCGGCCTCCAGCTGGGATTTGGACACCTCTTCGTATAATCGTTGCCGCTCCAATGCGATGGCTGCCTGATCTCGCAATGCAAAGACAATTCGTCGGTGCATGGGCGATATAGGTTTCGCTGCCTCGCCCGTATGCAACCCAATAACACCAAGACGGTGGTTTGACCCTACTAATGGCACAAAATACCACTGACTCCTCGGAGCTATAAGGGTTCCCCGGCCCGTGGGAGCTCCACTTTCCAGCGCGGTTTCAGCGACGTCAAAGTCGCCCGGACGCAGAGCATCTTCGCCGGCTAAATATCCCGACGGGCGTAGCCCTTCAGTTTTGTCAAGAAGCACTATCGCCTGTACGTTGATAATTTCTCTTAAATAATCTTCCAGACATTTGGCAATGCTCTCAGCGCCTTCTATGCCATTTAATCTTCTGCTGAATTCATATAACAAAGCGGTTAGCCTGGAACTGTCTCTTATTACAAGTACCTGACGCCTGAGGCGTGCGCCAAGTTGACCCACGATGAGAGCCACGATTAAAAAGAAAAATAGCGTGAAAATATCTTCTCTATTGGCAACCCGGAAGGTATACCGGGGCGGTGTAAAAAGATAGTTAAATAACAGAAAACTCAGGATGGCCGTAATGAGTGCAGCACTTCTCCCAAAGCCGATGGCAACAATCAAGACTGCTAGCAAAAATACCAGGCTCAGATTAGCCGTACTTAAATAGTGGGACAGAATCCAGCTGAGCCCTACACCCAAACCAGTTGCAAGCACGCCTGCATACAAGCCCCGTTCAAGAGACCGCTTCCAGCGATTTTCCTGAAAAACATCGCGTATCCCGCTCTCCTCTCCACTAACAATCGTGATAGAAATTCCACGTGCCCGTCTCAATAATGCAGCCGATAGGGAGGTCCGAAAGGCAAACCATCTCCAAGGCCGTCTCGAGCGGCCTACAATGATGTGTGTGATGGCTTGCTCTTTTGCGTAGGAAAGAATTTCCTCTACCAGATTGTGCCCACTTAACGTCACCACGTCAGCACCAAGAGTTCCTGCTAGCTGCAAAGACCGCATCAGCTCCCCTTGTTCGTTTAGCTCACTTAAGGACCCCTCGCTTACGTGCGCGACAATCCACTTTTGGACAAACGCCTTAGCAATATTGCGCCCAAATCTCACCAACGGATCGGCATTGTCGCTGCCGACGAGCACCATTAGTTTCTGCACCTTGCCCTTCGCGGCGCTCTGCCCGATATCGGCATCAGAAAATCCTGGTGATTCGGTCATTACCCCGGGGCACAGGAAGGTGAATCGTGCGGACTATTTTATCTTGTCCAGGTCAGATTTTAATTGAACTGAAAACAATTACTTATACCATTTTTAACAGTAAGCATCAGGGCGACAAGACTCGCGATATTGGCGATTAACACAGCCTCTTCCTCAGGCCAAGTTTTGTCGGTCAGAACTTGGCCCATAATTGGTCGCTCATGCCCATCCCGCATGCCAGAACAGAGAAGAAATCCAATCCCAAGGCAAAGATAGAGTTGCCGCAAACTGCTCCTAACTCCTTCTCCGTACTTTATCGGCCCATGAATTGATGGCGCTGCTTAACGCACGTACGTCAGCGTTGCTCCGCAGCTCCCGCTCAATCGTCAGCCTTATAATTCTTCCTCCCTTAAATACAAGTGCATCTCCGACCACCTGCACGGAGTTGATCGCATCCTTCGCCAATGCAAAATTCTGTCGCCTAATATCCACAACAATATATGCAGACGGACTTATGCGCTTCATCGACACAAGTATCGGTTCGGGAATTTTCGTCTTAATAACTTTCCCTGTTCCTGCGCCGCTATCTTTCAAAAAACCTTGAACCTCTTTTTCATAGGCCTTTTTTCATGAGGCCAGGTTTTGGAAACGGTTCTCCATTGCTTCTTGGCCTTTGCAAAGAGGGCATTAAGATCGGCAACTGTAAAAGGTTCCCGCCCATCGCTTTTGAATATATATGCGAAACCGAACTCAATCGGAACGTCGAGCGTCTTTAATGTGGTCTTCATGTGCACGCGATGGTCGGATACGAAGCAGTAACTATCCGCGCCATATCTAGCTGCTATTCGAGCCAAAGCCGCAGATAGGCGGCTGTCGGGCGGGCATTGGTGAAGACCGCGCGGTGGCGGCACTGCCATTTTCATTGGGCCAGCCATTGCAGTTGGAGTAGCCGCAACTGCCAGCATAAACAGGCTTGTCCATAAATTCCAGCAGACGATGGTTGATTTCATATGCTTCCCCAATTCACTGTAATATCGAAGTCGTGGCTTCGCATGGCCTTGCTTGGCCTGCCATATCCAGGGCAATGAAATGCCCCTACCACGAAGTCATTTTCAGAATATCCGCTTTTAGTCGGCCCCCATGTCCGCCTTGGGTTGGTTTATACCCTCGGATATGCTGGAAAGCAGACAGACAAAACGTTTGGATCAAGCCATCAATTGATGGAGGCAATCCCATTACATAATGCGGATGTCCAACTTTAATGCAGGCGTGGCGGCTTGTCGAAATCCCCTTCGATGGATTGCCTCGGTGGTTTCGTGTATCGAGGCATTTGCGGCTTGGGCGGCAACACCGTCGGTTCCTGTGGAGGATAACGCCACAAGTCGCCAATCACCGGGTCGTCTTTGTCATCCAGATCCAATTCCCAACTGTAGCGCTTGCGGGGCGGAATCGGGTCCAGGCGAAACAACGCCAATGCACACAACAATCCCATCGCAGCACCCCAGGCGTGGGTCACGTAGGAAATATGCACATTGCCCTGAGGAACAATGGCTACCAATGCGGTCCCATACAGGAAGGCAACCGCGCACGTGATGGCAGCCGACGTTCGGTCGCGGCGCAGTATGCCTGCCACGATCATGAAGACTATGAACCCCATGACGAGGCCGCTCGCCCCCAGATGGAATGCCGGCGGACCGGTAAACCAGACGCCCAGGCCTGAGCCCAGCCAGATCGCCGGAATGGCGATGCGGCTTGCGCGTGGATAGCCATAGAGCAAGGCCGTACCGAGGATCAGGACAGGTCCCGTATTGGCGAGCAGGTGTTCCCACGAGGCATGCAGGAGCGGCGCCGCCAGGACGCCAATGAGGCCGAATGGCACGTGTGGTTCGACCCCTAGCACGCTGAAATTCCAGCCGCCGATACTCTCGATCAGTCGGATCCACCACAATGCCGCAACAAACACGACACTGATGCTGATTGCATGCTGCAGCCGCTGATCGGCTTCCCGGCGACGATGTTGCTCGTGTTGTGTCAATTTCATATCGGCAGATCGCCCCTCCGGCGCCTTGAGCCACGCTCAGAAAATGAAGTCATCCACGCCATGGATGGCTTCATTGCAGCAAGCATGCTCTTGCGCAACAGTAATGACGGGGCGCCCCGCCACCAGCCGGCCTCAGGATACGCAGGGGAAAAGAAACGCCGCGTGCGCAGGATCCTTGCCTCGGGAGCCGAGAATACGAACCACATCAGGGTAAATAATACGCTCTTCTTTCTCGTCATGGCTATCGAGCATGCGGGGCAAAGCCTGCCTGACCCGTTCATCTGCTAGCGAATCCAGATGTTGCCTGAGCTGGGCATGTTCCTTTTCCAGGCTGCTGATCCAGACCGATCGGCCGCCTGCCTCTATATAACGCGGGAACACCAATAGCCCGGACAGTGCCGATTCAATCACGGCATGGTCGCGGCAGAGATAATCGGCCAGACCGACGGGCTGGCCTGTTCGCATCACAAACGCGGTGAACCCGCTGTCGCAGACCATCATGGGGTGCCAGGAGAATGTTGTCTTGTTGCGTTCTTCCATCTCGCGGCAGGCCTCACTCCATTGGAAATGCCCATGAACGATACGCTGTTCGCCCACGTCGAACCCAGCGGTAAAATCCTCCAGACCGGATGCCTCGCCGAGAAAGACCTGTTTCGACTCACCGAGTAGCTCGGCGCGGGCCGGAGAGATGCCGGAGATCCCGTTCGTCGCCTTCGCAAAGACTTCCAACTCGAACCGCGTTTCCGGACCGATGTCCGCTACCCTCCAGCGTGTGCCGGAAGCAAACCATTTGGCAGCTGTGTCATCAAGCCGTTCCGAATGGATGAAAGTGGCTTCGAGCCATTCGATCTGGAGAACTCCGCTGGTAACGCACAGTCGCTCCCAACGGCCCTGGCGTGGCGTATGCCAGTCGAATAAACGTTTCGGAATATCCGTTCGGGCATAGGCTCGGGAACGACCCAGGCGGCGGAGTTCGGGAGCCGGCTCAGCCGGGCCTGCCATCGACCCTCGGCCCGAGCAGCACGCGCGTATAAGCGAAAAGGAAAAGCAGGAATGCCAGCGACCACAGACCCGCGGCGGTCAGCATGGCGTCCCGCCACCCGCGCCCTGCGAACAGGCCACCCAGGCTCCGCGCCAGTAACGCGGCCACAAGAAGACCGTATGACAATGTAGTCAGCCTGCCCGCGGCAATCGTCCGGCCGGTATGTCCCAGCGAGACGCGGGTCATCATTCCAAGCGTCATCAGCCCCAGGGCACCCACGGCAAGCACATGCAACGGCACCCAGGGCGGAACCGGCGCTCCCAGGTATTGGGCTGCATACAGTGCCATGCCTGCCGGCAGGCACAGATAAGCCAACTGGAGCACCCAGAGAATCGGGCGCCCGAGGGTTTTCCCGCCGCCCCAGCCTTGCATGCGTAGCGCATGGGCTATCGCGCCGATTACCGCAAAAGCGGCCAAAAGCGCTTGCGGCGTTGCAGGGCAGAGCACGAAGACCCCGAAGGCCACCAGGCTCGACAAAGCCAGCCAGTCCCGCCATTGCCCCCTCGGGCGCACGGTCAGGCCCGGTGTCGCATTGCGGGTAAAAGCCGGGATGACCCGGCCGCCGACGATCGCGACCATGACCATGGTGAACATGAGTGCAGCCACGAGGACACGGGAGCGGATGACCGGCATGAACCAGTAGAACAACTCGAGCGCCGCAAAGACGAGAAGCACGAGGATGATGCCGTAATTGCGCCGGCTGCGGGCGGCCAGAATCGGCCGCCCCACCCCGATCGCCAGGAATACGAAAAAGCCGGCGCACAGAGCGGACTTGATGCCAACGGGAATCGCACCGATCGGTACCGCGATGCGTGCCGCCACCCACACCAGTACAAGCGCGGCAAGCGACGGGCCCGCCAGGGTCGTGCGCCCGGTCCAGTTGGATGCGGCCGTAAGGACAAACCCGGCGATGACGGCACCGGCATAACCAAACAGCATTTCATGCCCGTGCCAAAGGGGACCCAGCGCGGGGCCCTTGCCGGCCAGCGCGTATCCCCACAAAACCATGGCGATCACGGCAAACAATCCCGCCAACAGGAAAAATGGCCGAAAGCCGAGGGCAAGCAGGTGCGCGCCGGGAGTTGGTGTTTCGGACGAAGTCATCATCGCAAAAGACTCGAAGTAAGAATTTGCCTGTCGCGGCATACGTTAAACTTCCCGCATGAGCGACGCAACACCTGCCAGACCCCAGCGCGGATTTCTCTCCATCATCATCCTGCTCGGATTGGTGCTTGCCGTCACCGCACAGCTGGTGACGGGTTTCGCCCTGATGGCGCATTTGAATCACGCCCTGCTTGCCACCCATATTTTCGTAGGAGCGCTCGCCATCATCCTCACCGCTGCCGAGTGGGCCTGGCTCCTGGCGACGCGCTCCGGGCGCTACCGGCTCTCGGGCTTTTTCGCAGCGGGCAGCGGCATCGCCGAATGGAGCGAGGCTGCTTTCCTTTTCGCGGTCACGGCAACGGTAGTGGTCGGCGCCCTGCTCGCCGCGTCGCTGCATGGTGGGCCACGCCTGCCTTGGGGCGCACTTCTCGCAACGCATCGCGCACTGGCCGTAGCTGTCGCTGTGCTGTATCTCCTTCACAGCGCCCTGGCCATGCGCCGGCGCGGCAAGGAAAGACGTGCATAGAGGCAAGGAATCCGCAATTTTTCTGAAGACCATGTCCATTATCCAGATAAAAAGAATCTACGAGACACCAAATACCACGGACGGTTGCCGAGTGTTGGTTGACCGGCTCTGGCCACGCGGCCTGTCGAAGGAGAAGGCGGCGGTCGATCACTGGTTCAGGGATCTGGCACCCAGTAATGGGTTGCGGCGATGGTATGGCCACGATCCGGACAAGTGGGATGAATTCCGGAAGCGTTACCGGACGGAACTCGATGCCGATCCGTCCCTGCTTGAACCGTTGCTCCAATTGATGGAAACGGAAGAAACCATTACCTTGCTTTTCGGCAGCCGCGAGGAAAAGTTCAACAACGCTGTCGCGCTCGCCGAAATTCTGCAAACGAATTAGGTAGGAGCGGCGGTCCCCGCCGCGATAAATCCGACTGGATTCCGGATCAAGGCCGGAATGACGAAATCCACCAAAGAGTCCCCAACAAACGACAGCCGTAATCGGCGACAATACGCACTCCTTGAATTCCCTGGCCTCATGACGCACAAGGATCGCGCCACCCAGGCAAAACACTGGCTCAACCACACGGCACGCGAAGTCCGCCGCCCGCTCATGACCGCCATCGCGGGCGGCTCGCTGAATGGTGGACTGTTGATTGCACAGGCCCTGCTGCTGGCGCACCTGATCGACCGGACGATTTTCAAACACCAGCCGGTGAGTGCCCAGCTTGTCCCCTTCGCCGCTCTGGCCGGCGTATTCCTGCTGCGCAGCGTTTGTGTCCATATCGGCAACCGTGCGGCCGACCGCGCGGGCCTCGCCGTCAAAACACGGACCCGCGACACCCTGGTGGAACACATCCATGCGCTCGGGCCCGCCTGGAGTACCGCACGCGAACCGGGTGCACTTGCCAACACCGTGGTGGATGGCGTGGAAGCACTGCACGATTATTACGCCCAGTACCTGCCCCAGGCCAGCCTCTCGGTCATCGTTCCGTTCGCCATCCTGGTGATCGTGTTTCCCGTGGACTGGATTTCAGGGCTGATCCTGGCCGGAACCGCACCACTCATCCCGCTGTTCATGGTGCTCCTGGGCAAAGGCGCGGCCGCGCTCAACGAACGCCAGTGGGCGCGGCTGACGCGTCTTTCTGCCCATTTCCTGGAGGTGCTCTCGGGCCTGGGCACACTCAAGGCCTTCGGCGCGGCGCGTGCCGGCGGGGCGTGGGCCGGTGCGGCGCCACCGTACGCTTGGCGCCCGTGTCCGGCCACTCCTCGCGCAGCCCCGGCGCCGACCCCGCGCCCGGGCTCGGCACGGCCCAGCGGCGGCTGATCGCCGAGCTGCTGCGGGTCGCCCCGGTGGCCGACGAGCTGGGCCGTCGGTTCGCCGACGCCGGCCACGCGCTCGCCCTCGTCGGCGGGTGGGTGCGGGACGCGCTGCTCGGCCGGCTCGGCCTGCACAACGGCGACATCGTCACCGCCATCAACGGCCGCCGCCAGTACTCCTGCACCATCACCGGCATGGAGAACCACGCCGGCTCCACCCAGATGCGCGACCGCCTCGACGCGCTCGCCGCGGCGGCCGACATAGTCGCCCAGCTCGAGGCGCTTGCAGGCCGGCTCGACCGCGGGCACCGCGGCCCGGTGGGCGAGGACCGGACCCGCGCTCGCAGGCAGCACGGCGGTGATGCCTGCGAGCGCACTGGCGAGCAGGACTCGGGGGTATCGCATCCCGGCCTAATCTGGACCCAACCCGACCGGTTGGTCGGGAGATCGGCTGCTGGGCCATCCACCACCCCGCACCAGGATGAGCGGGCGGGGACGACCAATCAGCCCCGTGCCCCG
>OFHI01000113.1_pt1 | contig 16972 bp, 20 predicted proteins | sample 1522021 | NCBI WGS metagenome assembly OFHI01 (sample SAMEA2464839, study PRJEB22497) | soil metagenome | biome: Grassland; feature: Farmland; material: Clay | place: Australia | collected 2013-02-01 | depth 1.4 m | reverse complement strand
TTTTTATATTTTGATTAGAGAAAAATTTTTATTACAATAATAGTAAGACATTTATGCATCGCCATTTATAGAAATGGGAATGCATGAGGTACGATAGCATGGGGAAAAAAGAGATAGAATTCGAGTTTGAAAGGGCGACTAAGAGAACATACAGGTTCCAAGAGAAAACAGCCGGTACTCCAATAATTGGAACGCTATATGTGCAACAGTCTGTTTTTGACTCAAATGAGCCGAAAAAAGTAAAAGTCACTGTTGAATGGGGAGAGTAATTTCTCTGCCCTCATTTTTGATCCATAGCTAGTTAATCTCGGGGTGTGATGAATGACTGATAAAGAATTTGATGATGGATTTTTCGAAAATTTATCTCAGTATTTGGAATCCATAGAAGCTGGAAAAATCAAGCTATCAATAATTTCCAAAGATAGAAAAAAAGATGACACTCTAGAATGGAATTCTGAAAAAACCAAGATAGATAAAGACGTGCAGGAAACTTTCTTAAGAGTCGCTAAGGATATGATAAAATCTCATAGAGACTATGCGCTTACAAAATATAATCCAGCTGAAGGCAAAAGGGACGGTAAGATTCAATACGTTGCATTGAACGACTTGCCTTCTATAAAAAACATCGTAGTTTCTGATGGGAAGGCAGACTCTGATGTTTTTGACGTGAGAAAAATTAAAAAGAGAGAGGAGACTTTGGAATATTCTGTAAAAATCGGTGACAAGCTGTTTGCATTTGACCAAATTCCAAAGGGCCAAATGCTTGAACCAAGAAAATATCTGCATTTTGTGGTAGACTCCACGGGTAAATTTTCTACTGTAGATGGGCAATATATTCTCTCTGTACCGAGTTTGTTCCAGTGTTTGATATACGAGGAAAAAGTAATCATTTTCAAAACAAAGTCATTTGAAGCTTTTTTTGATCTGAGGAATGAGTACAAGAAACAAATTGAAGGAGCTAAAAAAGAGCTTTCAGAGATAGTAGATAATCCAATACGTCTAATAGACCTTGTATATGGAGATATAAGGACTACAAGGAAATTATATGGAATTGTTGTTGGACTAGACCCGGATAAATTTAAGGGTGAAAACGCTAGAAAAAAAATAGACTCAGTCATAAAAGATTACGACCTCAAAATCGAATTCGACAAAGACGGGAAAATCAAAATGGGTGATAATACCAGCGCGAAAGATGTGCTAAAACTACTAAACGAAGATACCGTAATAAATGAGATTACCAATAATAGATTTATTTCAGGCTCGAAGGAAAGAGTGGGAACTAGCAAATGAAAGTTCAATATTAATCGTCAAGAAGAAACAAGCTATCGTCCAGCAAGTGCATCTTAGCCTTTGAGTTTTGTTTGATCGTTTTCTTGCCTATAACAAAAACTTCTCCACCTTCCTTTATTTTAACTCTCATAAACCTATATCCAAATGGAGGTAAGAGCGGATTGTAAAAGAGAACGTCATTATTTACATACATTGAGAGGAGTATCAGAATAATAATTACAAAAACAACGTAACCCACTACTCCTGAAATCAAAACAATGGGTGGTATAGTCGCAGCGTACGATACTATATAGCTCATATATTGTGATCCTCTGTCTTCAGTATCAACTACTGTATATTCCTCATAACCGTACTTATTGGCATCTCTTAACATAGCATACCACGCTAAGTTGGAGGCCGCAGACAATCCCACAACCAAAATCCCATAATAGTTGATCGAGAAATCGAATTCAATAAAATAAAATATCAAAAAAAGCGGCAGAAAGTCAGCAAAAAATAATGTTATTCGGAAAATCTGCCTCATACTTTATCCTGCTCATTTAATGAATATAAGTTAAAGATAAATAATTTGGGTAGAATTAAAAAAGTTTCCATAGACATAGTAGATAGACTATTCACTCATTCCGATTCAATATGATAGAATATTTCTAGACCAATACCTTAATTTCATATTTTCCACCAATACCCCCATCTCCAACTATCTCTTTTTTCACCATTGCTGATTGGCCTGGAATGCTCAGTGATCATCTGAAGTTTCCCAAATATTTCTACCATTTCAGGGTCCGTCATTGAAAGATTCAGAATATATGGCCCTTTATGTTCATCCAGAAGTTCCTTCAACTCAACAAAATCTTCCATTTTGAATTTGTACCTGTAAAGGTCCCCACCCCTCAGGTATGGAGGATCCAGATAAAGCAAGACTTTCGGTTTGTTATATCTCTTCAATAATGCCCTGAAATCCAGATTGTCAATATTCCAGTCATACACCAGGAGAAAATTCTCTGTATTCACCTTCTTAATGTTGGCCTTAGCATACTGTCTTCTGAACAATCTACCTGCAGAAGCAAAAGAATGAGTGTGCAGATAAAGAGTCTTGAATGCGATATCCACGTCTCTTTTAGGGTTACTCAGCTGCAATTCCTTGAATATCTCATAATGGGCAAATGAATTCCTCAACTTCCTGGTCAATTCCGATCTCTTCTTCCTATCCTGGAGGACTTTGAATGTATAATACAGGTCCTTGTTTATGTCGTTGTACACCTCGATCTTCTTCCACTCATCTGGAATGTTCAGCAACACCTTCCCGGAACCGCCAAACACATCAACTATGGAATCAAAACTGGAAAGGTGAGATTCCATTATTGAAAGAATCTCCGGCAACTGATAATATCTCCCACCATAGTAGCCAAATATGCTTTTCATATGATTGTCTATTACGCAATCATATTCACCATAAATGGTTTCCGGTTACGCAATAAGAAACCATTAAGCCCTTTCTATCATTAAAGGAACGTGGATCCATTAAAAATCCTGGAAAAGCAATCCGGAATACTAAGACTCATAGTTTATCTCTCAAGTGAAGGAGAGAAACCACTTACAGAGATAAGGGATGAAACAGATATTCCAGTACATCAACTATATTCAAGCATTGAGAAGGCCAAAGAATTGGGATTAGTAAAGACAAGAATTGACCAAGATAAATATCCACCAAGAAATTTGATATCATTAACTGTGAAGGGAAAGAAGGTAGCGGATAAATTAGAGGAAATAAAAAACGTGATTTCTTCAACAGATTAAAATACACATATATTGTATAAAATCCCATGAGTAAAAGAGATACAGTACGAAATTTGTTCAACGAATTTCTACGGAGCCACGATGCCCGGATTACTAACGAAACTTGGAAAAAACAGAGTGAAGAGTTTAGAGCATTCTGGCGAGACAAAATTATGGCATCCGGGTCCAGTTACTCTGATAATGAACTGAACAGGATAATCCAAATATTAGATGTAAAAGGACGAAGAGACCCAAATGACGACCATGTTGAAGGTGCTGCATTCGTTCAGATTTATCAAGGAGATTGGGAAAATATTTTTAGTGGAATCAAGGGAAATCCGGAAGTAAAGGAAAAACTCAATAAAATTCTTACTTCAAACGACGACAGTTCCATAATTAATGCAATAAACGAACTTCAAAGAATCAATCCCGTCAAGAAGCTAACAGGTATAAGTGCAGTAGTGATTAACGATCTCCTTTTTGCATACAATCCTGACAAGTACACTTCAGTCATGTCCCTCTTTGAGAGAAATCACATAATCGATTATTTTGACCTAGGGGACTCTTCGGAATTAGAAGAGAAGTCGTATGGAGAATCAATCGTAGAGAGTAACAAGCTTGTTGTTTCCTTGGGAAGAACCTATGGGCTGCAAGCTAGTGCAAGAACCCAAGCAGAATTCCTCTATTCAAGAGGGGTGAAGAATCTCTGGAGAGAGGGTGACCCTTACTCAAGCGAAATAATTGGTGCGATTGCGTTCATCAAATTTGGAGATATTCCTCAAGTTTACTCAGATGAATACATTGATGAATTCCGTAGAGGCGAATGGGATCACTGGAACACGCCAAAGGATTATATGAGGGGGGCCCCAGGAATATTGCTGCTCTACGATCCTGACAGGAAAGGCATCACTATTCAAGCAGAGGTCACTAATATTAAGAAACAGGGATCAGGGAATTTCCCTTACAAGAATGCAATTGATCCGGATTCAGTGATTATCTTTGATCCTCCGATCTCTAGAGAAACTATCAGAAATGTGGCAGGACTGGAGAGTTTCGCCAGAGGCCAGACTCCTAAATATAATCTAAAACGGCATATGTTTGATGATTTGATGAACAATTACAACGGGAAGCTTATAAGCAGAGTTCGTTCAGGTCAATCTGGCCATAAGCAATATTCATTGCAGAAAGATGATGACGGGATCAAGATAATCGGAGATGGAGTTGATCCACAGACCGGTGAAGCTGTTGTTCAAACGAGACTTTTTCAGAGCGCTTTCCGAAACTCTATTTTGAAACTCTTTGACCATAAGTGCCTTTTCTGTGATATTGATTCGGATCTACTATTGGTAGCAGCACATATAAAACCATTTAGCGCCGACCATTCTTCTGCTGGAGACTTTGCAAATGGACTTGCATTGTGCCATATACACCACAGCCTATTCGATAAGGGCTTTATTTCAATAAAAGACGGTGCAGTAATCCCCAGCAAAGGTCTTATATCGACAGAAAGTGACTTTTTAAATGAACAATATAACGAATTATCCAGGCTTTCATATGTTAACCTACCAAGGGGAGAAAAAAGTGAAAAATATCTGAAATGGCATTACAATAATGTATTTGACCATGGGATTTGATTTTGAAATAAGTGGAGGTTTATATTAATTCCAGATCCTCCATCAAGTCTTTCGCTCTTTCGCTGGCCACTCTTGCAATGATGTAATTGCATTTGTCCTCGAGGAATTTCACCAGCTCCTCCCTAGTTTCTGTTTCCTCTATGGCCTTCTTTAACATTGCGTAGTCTAGGTCAAACTGGTCCTTCCTTCCGTTTGTGTATTCTTTTCTGAACGGATTCATTTTCAAAGCCTCGGGTCTATAGATTCCATATCAAGTCTAAGGTTCTCAACAAGATCGCCTTTGGTTTCACTCCTTTCTATTGCTGCCTGTATCGTAGACAGCACTAGTTCGTGATGAGCTCTCGCACCACGGTAATAAATTGGCTATTCTAACTGTACCATTACTTTTTTCACGTCAGAAAAAAATGAGAAAATGAGGTATAAAATTCACTTATTTGCTACATTGTAGCAGTTTTAGTTATTGTCATTATTTAAATATATGATAGTACTTAACGAAGAATGGGAGATGGCGTATTATTAGATGTTTCTCATGCATCAAAGAGAGGGACTTCAATCAGAATTTCTATACCAAGGAAAGTTGTTGAAAAACTTGGAATTGGGCCTGAAGATATTATTGGGTTTTACCTTATTGAGGGTAGAGTTTTAATTGAAAAGTTAAGATAGTCCATTGCTTTTGTTTACCTTAATTTCCTAAACTACCCCATTCTTTAGTAATAACATTGAATGGTTCAGTCTTTAGAACAACATCCATTTTACAGGTCCTTATGGTTGTTCTTTGTGGGAGAATGCAGAATTAAAAAGACTGAATAGCCATGATCCAAGAAAAGTTTTGCCTAAAATTTTCACAAAATAAATATGTATAAGTACATTTTTATAACACTGCATGTAAAATTTAAATGTGTATTATTACATGTGTTTCAGATTGAACTATGGCTAGAAACTCGAGAAATTGGCATCCTGATTTTGTGAAATATATGGACTTTATTATAAACCACCCAAATTACAGTGGATTGCCAGAACCCAGAACAGAAGATGGAAAGCCTAAATGGGTCGTGCCCGGAAATTCTATTTTGGGACGGAAAAGGGGGATGTGGTGGACAAACAAAGTTCAGGAAATGGGCCTAAATAGTCCTGCGGACGTTGCTAGAGCAATACATCCTAAGGAGCTTAGGGGATTCAAACCATGCCAGATATGTGGGAAAAAACTCAGCATATTTTATGTTTATCCAAATAAAAATACACGGAAGAAATTGGAAAACTTAACAGAGTTAATTTTTGAGCCTTATGAAGAAACAGTAGATGAGATTTTTGAAAGGCTCAAGAGCGAGGGTTCCCTAGACCAATTCAGAATTTTCCGTTATGTGTTCCAGATCCCGTCATCTGTTAAAGAGAGTGAAGTGGAGTACTTGGAATACATTAAAACAAACCGTGCAAGCAGGTTGAGTCCGGGAGCAATGAGCAACCCCCCAGATCGCTTCGACGGATTTCACACTTATAATGCTTGTTGCAGACATGAACAAGATACTGGGAGGCACATTGTTAATTTGCAGAGATACACGCAAGACAGGAGGGCCTATGAGAACTGGGCAGATGGCAACTGGAACCTTTCTAATAGACTCATGGGGGAGTTCAACCGGTTTCCCGATCTATTGAAATGCCCTAGCTGTGGTCGTATAAGCAAAATGACGGCAGATCATATTGGACCAATTTCTCTTGGTTTTACACATAGGCCAAGATTCAACCCCCTTTGCAAGAGATGCAATAGTAGGAAAAACAACAGAATGACTTTGGATGATGTGAATACACTTTTGCGTGAAGATTTGGGCGGTGAACAGATAGTTTCGTGGCATTCTAAGTATATTTGGGACAAACTTAAGAACGAAGTATACTCGGAAGAGGATGCACTGAAATTAAGCAAGGTAATGCGCCAGAACTTACATAGTGTTCTTACCATATTATCACTTGTTAAAAGTCATGGCGGTGAGAACTTCTTGAAAGAGAATATTCTTCATCCAGAATACTCATTTTACGACTATCGCTTTGAAAATTTTCACCCATTCAGACTTGACGAGATTAAGATCGTTAGAGTGCCACTCACCAGTAAGAACAAAGAGAAGAATGCTGATAGGTATATTCGGATTGCACTGGAGAGTTTGGATGAATATCAGGAGAAAGATAATAGAAGAACTCAAATAGTGCGCACTTTAGATGGTGAAAATGTGCGTGATTTCCTAGAGGGTCTAGAAACAGAAAGTTATGATCATTCTTTGAAAAAACTAAAGAGTGTGGTAGAAGATGTTTCTGAGGCCTTAGCAGAATCATTTCTCTTGGATTCGTAGAATTCCTTGAATGAAATCTCACCTGCCATTAGTTTCTCGTACGTTGAGGATGGTTTGTACACATAATCTGCTTCAAAGCAACCGTCATTTGATTTTAGAGAAGGGAGTCCTCCAATAGCTTCCTGCACGGTAATAGGGTTCGGCAGATATGGTATTGAATCAGAAAATAACGGCTTAGGTTCTCTGATAATAGTCTTATTTAAAGAGCCGATGATAAATACCCTTCTCCTTTTTTGTGGGACTCCAAATTCTTCGGCTTTCAATAATATAGGTTCATTCACATAATATCCAATCCTTCTAAACTCGGAGATTATATCCTTGACAAATTTACCTTCGCTCATTGTCAATATACCTGGAACATTCTCCAACACAAAGAACTCGGGCTTCACTTCAGATACAATGTCGACAAATTCTTGGAATAACATATTCCTATGGTCCTCTGGATTCCTCCAACCTGCCAAAGAAAATCCTTGGCATGGAGGGCCGCCCACCACTATTCCTATTTTCTCTTTCTCTGAGGCCCGAATAATCTTTTGCTTATTTTCGTCGACGGTGATGTCACCATTTATCAGAAAGTCACTATTCTGTTCGTCCGAATGATTTTTAATGAAAGTTTCGTAGTAATGTTTTTCCAGTTCTATAGAGCCCATTAGTTTAAATCCCTCCATTTTAAACCCCTCGGACATACCACCTGCACCTGAGAACAGATCAATATAAGTCTTGTTTAAGATGAGTGGTTTTAGCAATTCCGCGATTTTTCTGGCCAGCAGCGGCGGTACAGCATTGCCCACCTGCTTATATTGAGAGGATTTTATACCATAGAAGACAAAGGAATCTGGAAACGACTGCAGTCTTGCCCCTTCCCTGATGGATATTAGTCTGTCTTGTTCTGGGTGTATGTGGCATCCATTTCCTATTCTGTTAAAATAAGTAGAAATTGTGTATGCAGGTCTGTCATTTCTGAGCCTCCCGTAATAAGTTGTCCTCCCTCCGCTCCTTCTTATCTGTTCTAACCTCCTAGATGGAATGTCCTCTGGAATGTCCTTCCAGTTTCCACCTGGAGGTATGCATTTTACCATTTTCCATTCGAGGTCGCTAAACTTAGGTGTGATATGATTGAATATTTTCATAAGTTATCCTTTCCCATTTCTCTCTGATTTCGTTTTTATCAAAGAACCTATCTAATACATATTCAGTTTCCTTCAAAGTCAGGCCATAAATTTTTGAGATTAGTATATTATTCTCTAGTTCATCTCCACAGAAATCAGGTAGTTGGCTCAATTCTGGAAGTGGAAGTTCGTCTATTTCGTAGTTGTTTATGTGATTGTTGCTGCTAGTAATTTTGAACCTCCAGTTCATGAGATACGAATTAAGCAAGATTCTTAACTTATTTATATCTATATTATCCGAAACAACAAGGTAGTTGCAGGAGTTTGCAATGATGTCGCTCTTTTCAGACAGGACGAAGTTCAGCCTTTTACTGATTCCAGAATTGCATATTTGCTGACAAACTAGCCGATTTTTGTTAAAATCATTTTTAAGGTAATCAGATGATTTCAGAGTTAGAAAAACATCACTTACGTATTCTTGGTTTTTGTCTATAATACCACCTGAACTGATCATGTTTCCCCTTACTAGCCTGAACTCTGTCTTTTCGTGTAATATGTATTGCCTATATTTAGTAACATCTAGCTCTCCTCTTCTGTTTCTTATTTCATGGAAGTCTTTTAGCTTTTTGAAATTTGATATTTTTCTAATTATACTCCATCCCATTTCGTCTATAAGAGGGATTTCATAATTGGGTTTGAATACTTTTTCTATTAAGTCGAGCGGAACCTTGAAAACCTCTTTTCCTACTCGGATCTTTATATTATCCGTCATACCTCCTTTCTTGAAGTAAAATACAACTGTAGCCTGCGTTATATTTTCAAAGAGATTGGCTGATTCCGGAAAATACTCAATTTCGTTGAGAGTATTGTTGATTAAGATATGTCTTCTAAGCTTTGCAGAGCTAATATCGGCGAATAAAGTAGCTGGGCAAATTATTCCTGCTCGTCCTCCGTCAGCAAGACTTTTCAGTATTGCCTCAATTGATAGTTTATAATAGTTCAGCATTCCCTCATCGGAGAGTATGTAGTCTGAAGATTTTCTGAAATACTCAACCTCTTTTTGAATCCTTTCCTTCAGATTACTTTGAAAATACCTCAAATGGTCATCCACCTGATCATCTTTATTTACTTTCAGTAGAAAATAAGGTGGGTTAGATACTATCACATCATATTTCTCTGGAGGATAGAGTTTTATGTTTTCCTCACGAATTAATAGATTTTCATTCCTCACACTTCTGACAATAGCCTCAAGATCACTTATTTTCGGCCTATCCAAAAGTGAGAATAGTTTAATCCTTAGTATATCAATTGCTATGGGATCTATGTCTTTTCCCACAATATTTTTATCTATTATTTCTCTGTAATCTTTCTTTAAATTTTTATGAAATTTCTCAAGAGCATTAAGATAGAATTCACCAGTTCCGCATCCAAAATCAAGTACGGTGATATTGTTTGGCGTCTTTTCATCCTTGATTTTAGAATCCATTGTGTGTAAAGTAATTTCCCTAGCGATCTGCTTGGGGGTGTATACAGATCCTTTGTCTCTAAAGTTTACTCTCGCCTTCTCGGTAGTTAACCTGCCATCCCTGTAAAGAAGTCTTGTGTTAAGATATTCTTTATGGAACTGGACAAGAATATTGTATAATTCGTCCTTGTCGACATTCCCAATAACCTCTCCTAAATTGACATTAAGAGGGAAATCAATAATGGCTTCGTCTGCAAAACAATGAAAATACTGAGAAAGTAATGTCTTGTCTATCTTTTTTTTTCTAAAATAACCATCATAGATCATGTGGTGAACCAATAATTTGTGAACAAAAAGGTGCAGGTTCTTATCCCCATTGTTTACAAGTGCGAAATTGATTCTCCTCTCATCTAACTTTTCATCTATAGAGGGCAAAAAATTCTCAAGAATTTCACGATGGCTAATTATGTGGCCAACTATGCTTTCTTGTAGTTTTGAAAGTTTCTCGTTTACTTTTACTAGATTTTCAGGGTTCATTTAACACCACTTCTCTAACAGTTCCACTTGGCCTTCTACTATCTTTAACAGGATAAATCGGATATGTAAAATCGAATGCAAAATCTAGCCGGTTATGATATGCCAAATTATACCAGCCAAAATTTTGCATTTGTTGATAATATAATTATTTATTATGATTTTTCTTTCCACTTTTAGCTGCAAAGCTAGATGAATCGGATATGAATTTTTAAGTCACAATTCATGTTAAGTTCCTAATCATGAGGAAACCCCAGAAAAAATCTATGGAATCAACCATGTGGAATCACATTGTCCGCCATGACCGAGAATTTTTTGACGATGAATATCGCTGGTTCTATCAAAAAATGGTTGAGTGGGCAGAGAAGAACATAAGAAAATACCCATGGAGAAAATCTGGAGATTCCTACAGAGTTTTCCTTTCTGAACTGCTGCTAAGAAGAACTGATAGGAAAGCAGTTAATAGAATCTTTGACGATCTTCTGGCCAAACATCCTGATATTGACAGTCTAATTTCTAGTCCATCTTTGGGGAATGAGATTAAACCGCTGGGACTTAACAGACAGAGAGAAAAATTAATCAGAGAGTCCTCAAAATACGTAAAAGAAAATTACGGGGGTGAAATTCCAAGAGAAATAAATAAACTGCTAAAAATTCCTGGCATAGGAGAATACTCTTCACGCGCAATATCTTGTTTCGATTTTGGAAAAGTGACCCCCATAATCGATTCCAATGTAAGGAGAATTCTGAAGAGATTTGCAGGCTTAGAAGAGGATGAAATTATGTTTCATTACCTTTCACTGGTTATATACGGACGTGAGTGTACTGTTTTCAACTATGGACTAATTGACTTGGGAGGGTTAGTATGCAAACCAAAAAGGCCAACATGCAGTTTATGCCCTCTAAAAGCACACTGCAAATTCATTGAAAATGTATGACCTCTTTTTTCTAATCAGGCCTTCTTTATGAAATACCTACTTCTACGCCAAATGGTTTTGAATGGGTCCCAACGATTTGCTATCCAACCCCCTCCATAGGTACCAAACTGCTATCGTTTTATAGGGCTCCCACTTCCTTGAAATGTTGATAATCTCATAATCCTCAGCTTTTTTACCATTGAGATAGAATTTGGAAACCGCCCTTCGAAATCCAGAATCTCCAATTGGCAGAACATCGATCCTGTTGAGACTGAACATCAAGAACATTTCTGCAGTCCACCGACCTACTCCATTCAGTTCGGTGAGTCTATTTACAACGTCTTCATCAGATAGTTCATCTATTTCTGCCAGGAAATTATTATCATCTCTGAATTTTTTTGATAAACCTCTTATATATTTTTCTTTTGCCCTAGAAATACCAACTTTTCGGAATTGAGAGTCGGAAAGATTCAATACACGTTCCGGTTCGAGTTTCCCACGCAGTTCTTTTAGGAAGTTAGAGAATATTGAGTCTGCAGCGCTACCTGAAAGTTGTTGATTTATTATAGAAGCAACCAGAGATTTGAAATAGTCGTCCCTTCTGCTTAGAGTGCAATATCCAACTTTTTCAATTATTTTATTCAACACTTCGTCTTTATTTCTAAGAAATTCTATGGCATCTTGAATATCCAACGGTATTCACCTCTTTTTAGTTTTGTGGGAATCGTTGAATAGAACACTATCTGCCCTATTGCATGGATTCCAAGGAGGGGGCAACGATATTTTCCTGGTGTACATTATCCAGTTATACTCATCTAAAAATTTGGCCATCGTTTTCCCCTTCTCTTGCAGAAAATTTAGCCTGACTAACCGTTCTTGTTTTTCTTTGGCTTTATTGATTAGAGTCAGATTTAGTTCATTCAATCTTATTACACCTTCAGATAAGGATTCCACTATATTCTTGTCTATAGATAATACTTCATTAGCCATATTTTGCATGATCCGTAGAAACAAAATGTAATCTTCTGCCCTTGCGTTTTCTCCAGCATCAGGCAAGTAATTTTCTATTATTGCTTTGTCCCAAGCCACAAACAGATGGGGATTGAGCATATGTAGAATTTTCCCTCTTGAAGTAGGCCCTATAAATGGAATTTTACTAAGACCATTGTAAGCATCCATTATCTTTTCCACCAAGCTAGGGTCTTTTAAGTCAACATCTTCAATCATAATGTCAGAATCGATGAACAAGTTACCAGAAAATTCTGAATACCACTTATTTATAGAAATGCTTGTTCTTGGCAAATCACGGGGCTCTCTTGGGACTCTTGTTCTCCATCTGTTGAGAAAATTAACTAGTTCTTCACCGATGTCTATTGAGTTTTTACCCTCAAGTAGAATCATTGTGTCCAGATAAATTTCATCCTCGCCCGATGCATTATACAAGAATACTGCCCATGAAAGGTCTTCAATGCTTGGTACATTATTTTTGTAACGTTCTCCTATCACTGAGATATATGCAGAGAAACGAATTTATTTTTTTCGTTCATTAGAAAGGCAGCATAGCAAGTAATATTGTCCAAAAAACATTTCTTTTTGGGACACTTGATTTTGAACCAGGTGATATATAAATAAAGCAATCATTTTTCAGGGGTAGGGTTTTGGGACAAAATTCTATGGACGGTAGATCTCTTAATTTTCAAGATCTGAGAAATTTCCCTTATTGATTTTCCATCCTCTCTCAATTTCTGGATCCTTGAGACCTCAATACCTCTTTTCTCCAGGATAACAGGCCTTCCAATTTTCTTGTTCTCTCTCTTTGCTCTTTCCAGGCCATCTTTTACCCGTTCAGATATCAACTCCCTTTCAAATTCTGCAGCTGCTCCAAGAATGGCTAACATGAAGTCATTCATCGGATCCTTTTTTGATGATATCCTCAACCCCTGATCTATGGCCTCAAAAAACTTCCCGTTGGATCTTATGGTATTAAGGTTTTCAAGCAAATTCTGGAGGGACCTTCCAAATCTGTCAAGCCTCAACACGAGGATCCCGTCAAGTTCCTGGAGATCTTCCATGATTGATTTCAATCCTGGTCGATCCTTCTTTGCTCCGGAGGCATAATCAACATATTCTTTGTATGACCAGCTTCTTCCATTGCAATATTCCCTGAGCTTAATTAGCTGGTTTTCGGGATTCTGTTCTTTATCCTTTGTGGAAACTCTGGCATAAAGGCCTACTGTTGTTCTGCTTGCCATCTATTTTTGATACTCATACCCGTCTTATACCGAACTACCGAAAAGATGAAACCAGCAACTCAGTATTTAACAAAATTGAGCGAGAAATCCCCTTCCGGAAGGGAGGGGATGAAAGCGAAATCCTTATAGTTGATAAAGAAATGATATAACAATGTCCTATGACCTTGACAGAGGGGCTCATTCCGTTTACTCTCTCTATTATCATTTCATTCAGGTGGTGAAGTATCGGAGGAAAGTCTTCATCAACGATGAGCTGGTGGATTTCCTGAAAACAAAGGTGAGGGAGATAGCAGATAGATTCGGCGTTGAGGTTGTTTCAATAGAATGCGATGAGGATCATTTCCACATGCTCTTCAAGGGAACGCCAGTACTGAGGATCACTGAATTTGTGAATGCTGTGAAAACGATAACATCGAGGGAAATGCAGAGAAAATTCCCGGAAGTCAAGAAGGTTCTGTGGAAAGGTAAAATGTGGTCGCCTTCTTACTTTCTGGCGACATCGGGACAGGTGACATTACCTGTACTGATGAAGTATGTTGAGTCCCAGGAGGAAAAGAGGATTGAAGGCGTATAAGTTCAGGCTGTACCCATCTGCGGAGCAGGAAGAAAAGCTCATCAGACAGATGGAACTCTGCAGAGACTTATACAACTCATTCCTGCTGGAAAGAAGGTACGCATACAGGGGACAGAAGAAATCCCTGGCCTACAGTCACCAGCAGAACGAGATCCCTGAACTGAAGAACACTTTTGAAGAATACAAGTACATTCATTCCCAAGTCTTGCAGGATGTAGCAAGGAGAGTGGACAGAGCATACCAGAACTTCTTCAGAAGGATCAAAGAGAAGAAACAGGGTGTCAGGCAGAAAGCAGGCTTCCCGAGACTGAAGGGAAAAGGACGGTACAGATCACTGACATACCCTCAATCCGGTTTCACTCTCATGGATAACGGACATCTGAAACTCTCCAAGATCGGAAAAATAAGAATGTTCATGCACCGTGAGATTGAAGGTGAAATCAAGACACTCAACATCTCCCACGACTGTGCAGGAAAATGGTATGCTTCGTTCTCGGTGAAACAAGAGAACATCTCTATTGTACTGGAGCCAACAGGCAATACTGTAGGAATAGATGCTGGACTGCTGCATCTTGTCACCATGAGTGACGGTACTTTGATCGATCCCCCTCAATTCCTGAAGAAAGGAGAGAAGAGGATCAAAAAGGCACAAAGAAGCCTTTCACGCAAGGAGAAAGGTTCCAATAATAGAAGGAAGGCAAAGATCCTTCTCACACGAGAGCATCAAAAAGTGAAAAATCAGAGAAATGACTTTGCACACAAGCTGTCAAACCAGATCGTGAAAAACAATGATCTGATCATCTTCGAAAACCTGAATGTAACAAGGATGATGAAGAACCATCATTTGGCAAAGAGCATAGCTGATGCTTCATGGAGCACCATCGTACAGTACACAACCTACAAGGCTGGGAGTGCCGGCAGGAAAGTGGTGATGGTTGATCCAGGAAACACATCAAGAACATGTTCTGATTGTGGATACAAGAAGGAAACACTGAAACTGTCAGAAAGGACATTCCACTGTGATTCCTGCGGCCATGAGATCGACAGGGACCTCAATGCGGCGATCAATATCCACAATCTGGGAATAAAGAAAGTAGGGAGGGGCACTCCCGAAGTTACGCCTGCGGAGACTGGAGTCCAGCCATCCTTACGGATGGTTCAGCCAGTCAGTGAAACAGGAAGCCCCGTCCGATAGGGCGGGGAGGATGTCACAGACTCAAAAACAGATCTTTTTTGCTAGATATAATTATTACATGAAAATTCGATCTCGTCCCGGACACAGGACAAAATTTAATGCAGACACAGTAAAATAAAGTGAAAAGTAAGGTGTCCTATAACTGTCCTATCAAGTGTCCAGGACACTAAACAGAAATATCCGGATCATCATCGTCATCTACTCTACATTTGTCAGGGTATATTTTCTGCTCACAGTTCGGACACGTGGTTCTGGTGGCCTGTCCGGTGAATCTCCATTTGTATTGACAATGGTTGCACTGAACATCATACCCATCTTTGAGACTGATCTTCTCGACCCTGAGAAAGTGGAATCCACAGTTCGGACAGGTAATCCTGTCAAGGAATCCCTTAAAAGACCACGAATACGCACAACTAGGACACGTTACATCAACGCCTTCCCTTTCCCTTCCATTCAGGATCTCATCAAAAGCCTCAAGCTTGGATTCAATGTATTCTGCTTTCCTCTTCTCGTAAGGTTCAACAATCTCTGAAGGCGGCATTTGGAACCTTACGGTTGTTATCTTCGTAGTCTTGAATCCCACTTTTATTTTAGGAAACTTGTACCAGAGCTTGTCGTCGTCATATGGAGAAGTAAAGGGAATCTTTGGCTTCATTATGCCCTGTGTTGGAGTAGCATCAAACCTTACGTGTATCAGATTACGAGATTGACGTTCAATAAAGGACATCTTGGGAACAGTAATCAGTAAGATGATTTGCATATACCTGAAACCCTGGGTGATCATTCCGAATATTATCGATACAGACTTCATCCATTGCCTTGCATTGATCTCAAGTCCAGCATCATCAAATATCAGAACATTGCCCGGTTTCAGTTTTCCAGATCTTAACCATTTAACAATCTCACCAACAGTGAAGCATACTCTGTCTGAAGTGAATCCGGGATCCAGTTTCAGGGCCTGCTCAATCTGAACAGCTGATGATATCGCGGATAACGACTTTCCGGACCCTGTATCTCCAACGTAGACGCCAATGACATTCCTGTTTTCACTCAAACGCTTCTTTACCCAGGGAATAAACCATATGGACTTCTCACCAGGCATGAACTGGGGCATCTACTCATCATCCCCTTCTTCAGATTTCGGATCCTCTCCGGAGTCATCTTCAGATTCCTCCTTGTGTTCTGTCGACAGCACACCGTCACTGCCAGTTGCATCCACTGGCACCAAAAGGCCTAATTCCTGCAATGCCTGAGATTCAAGGGCAAGAAATTCTCCACCAATCCTGTATGCTGCATTCACATATTCAGGATTATATTCATCGAGTTCCCCGACTTTCCCGTAAATATCCGTGTATGCATCCTCATACCCTGCAACATCGTCAGTGAATGGAGATAGCATATTATCCAGCTGAATTAGGCACTTGAAGTATGCAAGCGCATTATTCTTGTTATGAGGCCTGTTCACGGGCATTTCAGCACAGCTCATATACATCGTATAGAAGGCGTGAGCACCGTCTCTGTTATCTGCTTCAACCATTGCGATCACAACCAGACAAATACCGGAACTTTCCGGTGATTCATCATTCTCCAGGAATCACGTATTGTCAAAGGTGAGTGATCCGGATGGATCCTTGCAGCTGCTGCTTTCTGTTTTGATTTTGCAGATTCGTAATTCACCGGCATTCTCATCATTGCCTGATTCACTGCAGGAACTCTTTCGTCCGAATCCTCAGCTTCCCTGAAATTCCTGTAAAGGTGCATAAAATAGGAATTATCCTTGATTCTGGGATTGATAAACAGGTAATCCCTGAATACATTCTCAACAGTCCAGTCAGATACGCTGTAATCATGAGGAATAGCCCTTGCCATCAGGCATCACACCTCTGC
>OFHI01000112.1_pt1 | contig 16977 bp, 16 predicted proteins | sample 1522021 | NCBI WGS metagenome assembly OFHI01 (sample SAMEA2464839, study PRJEB22497) | soil metagenome | biome: Grassland; feature: Farmland; material: Clay | place: Australia | collected 2013-02-01 | depth 1.4 m | reverse complement strand
TTTAACATCATTAAGCGGGAAATCCCCTTCCAAAAGGGAGGTAATGAAAGCGTTACGTTATCATAAATCATCTATAAACAATTATAATTATTTCACTAATATACATAAGTTTATGTAGTGCATGAAGATTACATCATAATTGTGCCCATGGTACGCTGGTACAAGACACAACTTACAAGGCTGAAAGTGCTGGTAAGGAAGTGGTACTGGTGGATTCAAAGGACACATCAAAAACATGTTCCCGTTGTGGATACGAGATCGACATGGATCTCAATGCTGCGATCAACATCCACAACAATAGACTGGATAAGGTAGGGAGGGGCACTCCCGAAGTTACGCCTGTGGAGATCGGAGTTCAGCTTTCCTCATGGAAAGCTCAGCCGGTCAGAGAAGCAGGAAGCCCCTTGCAATAGCGAGGGGAGGATGTCACTTGCCGTATTCCATTCCTTATTCCCTGTTTCAAACAGGAAGTGATCAAAGATGCCATTTGATGGTGTGCTGCAGGATGATGATATACGACTGAGGCCCATAAATGAAAATACAGACATTGAGGCAGCATTGGAATGGTACAGGGATAAGGAAGTCCTTTATTATTCAGAAGGCAGTGAATCGGCAGTCTTCGACAGGAACAGGGTTCTGAAGATGTACAGTTATCTCGCCCGCATAGGGGAGTTGTACATCATTGACGTTCTTTCTGAAGGGAAATGGTTGCCGATAGGTGACGTGACTCTCTCGGACTCAACCATACCAATCGTGATCGGTGATCGCAGGTACCGGTCAAGGGGTTTTGGAGAAAGGGTGATTTCACTTATCATACAGAGGGCCAGGGAACTTGGCTGGCAAGAGCTTAATGTCAGATGCATTTATGACAACAACGAGAGGTCCCTCAGGCTTTTCCTCAATGCAGGTTTTGAGAGGAAAGAATCCTATGAGGACTCAAAAGGAAGGAAATGTATACCGATGAGGTTACAGCTTAACCTCTGACCACCATAAGATTCCACATTGGATCGGAAACAACAAATAAGGATCATCAGATTTTAATAGACCTAATTCTTAGACAGTTGGATAACAGGAACTTGATTCAAAATGATAATCAAATCTAATTTCAGGGAACCGTTTGCATTAAGAGGGACTGCAGGAGAAATTGAGATAATTTACGGGATAAACGATGATCCGGAGGAATTCGGCTTCGACCTTCTTGATCTCCCTTATGAAATAGAATCGGCACTCGGATTCCCGTTCCTGAAAGCTAACCTGATTTATCCCCAGGATTATTACAGGGCTTTTTTCGGGTGGATACAAACCGTCAGGGCCCAGGATTATGAGGCAGAAGAGGAATCTGTATCAATTGATGTGATGCCAATGAACAAGGACATTGATTACCCGTTTTCATTTTTTGGCTTTCTCCCCACATTCTTTGATGCCCCCGAACCAAACCCTGCGAAAAAAAATGAGTCCTGGATAGCGAACACGTTCCTTGTATTCACACCATACGTTGCAAGAACCAGAGAAATATATGCAATAAAGGGTTTCGAATGGGGATATGTCCTGAAGAATGACGAAATAGAAGTCCAGGAAATCAAGCCGATATCGGAGAATGCCTGGAACACAAATTCTGAGTATCTTTCAGGCATGTTTCCGGATTGGAAATTTTACAGAAACTTCAGGGACAGATAAGTCGTGATCAGGCCTCTTTGAACCAAAAACTTATAGACTGCACCCGGAATGATAAAATGTCCTCTATTGCCGTGATTTCGGTATAAAGGCCGGGTGAACACCTTGAATGAATCCCTGGATAAGGTCCTCAAGACTGTCGAACGGATTTCTTTCACCGTAATAGCATTCGCAGTTGCAGTATACCTGATAAGCACAGCTGCATATATTTCCCCGTCCGGATATGGAAAAACGCTTCTGGAAGGAGTATCAGTTTATTTTGTGGTTGGAGGAATAATCCTGCTGATATGGGTAGTATATAATTCGATAAACTACGGGCACACTGAAAGGGCGGAAAGGCCCGGCAGGAAAACCTGAGAAAACTGATGCCCACGCAGGATGCATTATTCACTGGCTGGATGCGCACTTCATGTTCCGCTGGCTTCCCATACTGATATGATTAAATACGGGCCGGAACTATTAATTGTGGTTATTCTGGAAGGGCATGATTTCATTCGTGTTGGCAAAGGTGCGGAACCGGAAAGACTGTATTATGAAATTGCCGGTGAGGGGAAAGTTGTTGTTTTTATACACGCAGGTTTCCTGGATCGCCGAATGTGGGAAGATCAGTTCGGCTTCTTCGCCGGGAAAGGTTTCAGGGTACTGATATATGATGTGCGGGGATTCGGCAAATCAGATCAGCCTAAAGCAGAATATTCTGATTCAGGAGATCTCAAGATTCTTCTTGATGAACTCTCAATACAAAAAGCAGTTCTGGTAGGGATATCTAACGGAGGCAGAATTGCCCTTGATTTTGTAGTGGAACATCCCGATATGGTTGAGTCTCTTGTGCTTTGCAACTCGGGAGTCAGTGGCTACAAGTCCGTAGGAGAGAGTGAGGATGAGCTTTGGATCGATGTCAGCAGCAAATATGATAAAATAGATTCACTTGTCAGCGAAGGAAATTTCAGTGAAGCAGTTGCTTTGAATCTTGATATATGGGGCGCTGCGCTTTCTGATGAGAAACGGCAGAGAATGCTAGAAATAGCCACCGACAATTACCAGTCACTGAAACCCTCGACAGGGAAGGTGAAGTATCCGGATCCTCCTGCATTTGACAGGCTTTCAGAGATTGATTTACCTGTCCTGATAATCGTTGGCGAAAAGGACCTTCGGGGATCGATGTTTGCATCAGAACGCATCCACCCGATGATAAAGGGATCAAAGCTTTCTGTGATTAGCAATGCCGGCCACATAGCCAATATGTCCCGGCCGGATGAGTTCAACCGGATTGTTCTTGGCTTTATTTCAAATGCAGGCAGTACGGATCAGTGACTGCGGAAAGCAAAACTGCCCTGTTCTGTCTCCGGAATTTCCCGGATCCGTGATGCCGTGTCAGGTCCTCTTGAAAACCGGTCCCCTGATCCCCTGGCCGGAGTTGTACCACATTGTTATTTAGCTTAACCGCTGATGAAAATATGGAGGTGACAGAAATGAGGATGCCCATGTCGATTCTGGTTCTAGTTGCCGTGGATGTAGTACTTACGGGCCTGGCGTTACTTGGTGGTGTCAGCCTGCTGCTTGATCCCAGTGGTGCATCTATAGGTATGGACCCATACCTATCATATATACCGCTTGTTCAGGACTTCATGCCTGCAGCTGTATGGCTGATAGTGGTCTTCGCAGCATTGCCGGTTATACTTATTTATGGCCTGCTGGCACAGAAAAGATGGGCTCTGATAGGCTCCTATGCTCTGGTGGCTCTTGAACTAGCCTGGATGGCAGCTCAGATATACCTGCTGTACAGCTTTGGATTCCTGCTCTGGCATGTAGCAATCGTACTCCTTGCCGGCGTGTCTCTGGCAATGGTTCTGATGCCAAGCGTCAGGAGATATCTCGCAAGGGTTGTACCACCTGCTGTTCCGCAGCCCTGATCCATACCTGTTACCCGGGTGGGTTCCACCACACATAATTCATTTGGAATTTGCGAAGAATCGTATCAAACAGCATTTGCAGGCACATTTTTTTCAACTTAATTTTTTTTAGCTTTAAAGTAAGCATCAACACGGAAAATAAGGGCCGTTTTGCGGGAAGTATTATAGCAATCATACAAGTTAACTGTTTATGAACAGAAGGAGACTGTTGATCATCCTCCCTTTGCTCTCAATCACGATAGCTGAATTCACTACAGGTTCTACACCATTAACGAATATCATTACAGATCCCGCGTCTTTCTTCCTTTTCAGTATTCCCGCACTTTTAGGCCTGTATGGTTGTGGAGTGCTCCTGATAAGAGAGGCTTCGCTCATATGGAATAAAGGATTGAACTCCGTTCTTGTGATGGGAATCGCATATGGCATAATGGAAGAGGGAGTATCTGTTCACACATTTTTTGCACCGGTAAATGCAACAGTTGGGATTTTCGGTACATACGGCAGGGTATTCGGCCTTGATCTCACCTGGGCCATAATAATATCCCTATTCCATTCAGTCTACAGCATAGCTTTGCCCATACTCATATCAGGCTTGCTTTGGCCTGACATGAAAGAGGAAAGGCTTCTGGGGAGGCGTTCCTTTGCACTGATATTCATTGCGTATGTGATCACCGTGCTGATTCTTGACGTTGCCACCCCATACAGGCCGGCAGCAGTATACACCTTTCTCCTCACAGCAGTTTCTGCATCACTGATATATCTTGCAGGAAAGATGCCTGCCAGAATATTCAGGGCCAGGGCAATTACCAGCCAAAAGACACTTACATACCTGATTCTGGGTGTTGTGTTCTTTCCATTCATCATATTTATTACAAGGCTGGAAACTTTCCTGCCCTACCCGGTGCTCGATGTGGAGATAATTCTGGTGGCCGCCCTCATCTATAGAAGTCTGGAGATGAACGTATATGGAAAATCAGAAAGAAAACTGTCCGTACTGACTGTGGGACTCATCATACCACTTGTTTTCTTCGGCTTTATTATAAGTGCCAGCGGGAACCCTCTGGGGGTTATTGCAATTGCCGCAATGGCCTATGTTGCTTACAAAGTTCTTAAACTAGGACGGGAGAAATCTTTGGTGAAAACTGAAAAGGCAACTGATTAACCTCTGAATCCAGGAGACGGATTTCGGCCTGGCAGGATTTTCATGCAATCAGGACAAAAATCCTTTTTGGTAATATTTTAGTGATCATTATTAAATGAACTAAACTCGCAAATTGTTATGTCTGTAATTATTTCGTTTTTTCTGTTAACAGGCATAAATTAATATGCTTATTATCATAATATCGTTCGAGATGTAGCATGGGGCTTATTTCCAGTATATAAACACACGAAAGCCTTCATGCAGAACTTACCGGTGAAATATTTTGTAACAATATTTCGAATCTGAGTATAAAACGTCTCATATAGCTTGTTGCCAAGTGCGATAATATGTATTCCGTAGGTCTTGATATAGGGTTTGGTGATACGAAAGTAGTAGTAGAAAGAGTTACCAGACTTAAATTTGCTTCCATGTGGTCACCGTACTCCGGAAGCACTTTAGGGATGGGCAGCTTAGATGATATTCTCGTGTCGGGCGGCAGATCCTTCACCTACGGGGATGACGTTTTCGGAAGGGATGCACGCACACTTTCCAACGGAATCAACCTGTCCTCGGATGGTACGCTTCCACTGCTTCTGGGAGCTTTATGGGAAACAGGCATTGGATCGAGCGGCAACCCCAAAGAAGTGATAATTGGCACCGGTATGCCTGTCTCACAGTACGACCAGGGAAGCGATGAGATGAGGGAAAGTCTTGAGGGGCATGAATTCCAGATAACTTCTATGTCAGGCGAGGAAAGAAGAATTGTTGTCAGGAAGGCGGTCATAATACCCCAGGGAGCGGCTGCTGCGCTTTATCTTCTCAGCGGTGACAGCTTCATACAAAGAGACGGCCTCGCCGTAATCATTGATATAGGATTCAAAACAACTAACATTTTCACCATGAATCTTCACAACATGAGAGCTGTTCCGGAACTCTGCTTTACCCTGTTTAAAGGGGTCGGCGATGTAGCTTCCAGGTTGAACAGGATCGTTGCGGGGAAAACGGGATACATAATGCCTGAAGACCTTGCGAGGCAGACAATAGCAAGGAAAGTCAGCTTCAGGGGACAAACATTCGGAGGGGAGAAAGAGACACAGCCCCTATTTGATGATCTTGAGGCAAGTATAAGAGATTCTGTTCTGCGTTATTTCGGCGGTGAAATGAGCAGGGTTACAACAATAATTCCAGTGGGAGGCGGAGCTAATTTCATCGGGAAAAAAATAAAATCGATCGTGCCCGGATCATACGTATCCGCCAGTGAGGAGGACCGCCCTTTCACTAATTCTCTGGGATACAAAATTGCGGCTGATACGGAGCTGAGGAATCTCATCAGCACTTACTGAATATGCAGTTCACAGTAATCAGCAGCACGATCTTACATATGAGTTTTGAACCAGCCAAGTTTCCTTTCAAGACGATCCTTCATGTTTATTGGTACCCCTCTTCTGGCATGTTCGTGTGAATCCCCCGGATATCGCACCAGCATGGCTTCAATACCGCTCAGTTTCAAAGCGGAATACATCTGCTCGGACTGCTCTATCGGACACCTGTAATCTTCTTCCCCGTGGATGAACATGGTGGGTGTGGTGACATTTTTTGCTTTTGTGACCGGAGAGAAACTGAGCAATTTTTCCATGCCTTCCTCAGACCAAGGATCCTCAACTTCTGATTCAATAGCGTTGAACCAGAAGCCAATATCACTTGTTCCGCACATACTCATAAGGTTGGATACGCATCTTTCAGCTATTGCGGACTTGAACCTGCCGGTCTTCGTTATTGCTGCATTGGTCATATATCCCCCGTATGAACCTCCGGTAATGGAGAAATTTTCATTGAGGCTGTATTTTTCTTTTGCAGCGTCCACAAACCCCATGATGTCACCGAAATCCTTTCCTCCCCAGTCGCCTATGCATCCCTTGGCAAATTCCTCTCCATATCCGTCACTCCCCCTCGGGTTCCCGAAAAGAACGTTGAAGCCGTGATTAATGTAATAATTGAACTCTATGCTGTAAGCATATCCATAAGCAGTCTGAGGACCACCGTGAACCGATACGATTGTCGGGTTGTCTTTTCCGGACAGCATTATCCATGCTTCTCCTTCAGGGGTCCTGATCCTCTCAGGAACCTTGCCTTTCACATCCGGATTTAGATCCAGTTCTCTTCCCTTGAAAACAAGCAGTGAGGGCTTTTCGGGAGTGGTGCAAACGTACGCGAGGTTGCCGTTATTCACGTGAAAAGCACGGACTGACCTCATTTCTGGAGTGAGCTTTTCGACATCTTTTCCATAAGCATAGACAAAGGAGGAGCCTCCCTCCTGCCCCAACAGGTAGAATTTACCGCTGTCATGGATCAGGGACTGGCTGCCTGAAACAAAGAGATCAGAATTAACAGTGTTGTCAGCAGTATTTCCAATGCTGATCTCCTTCCCCGATTCCGGAAATATCAGACTGGACGAGACCCATGGTGCAACCCCCTTCCTGTGCCCGATGTAAGAAACATCGCAATTACAATCAACTGAAACTGTACCTGCAGTTCCTTCCCCGGTGGTTACCTTCCTGAACGTTCCATTGGACATTTCAAGATCATAAATATCCTCAAGCCCGCGATCATCATCCTCAATGGTTGCGCTGAACACTACGCGATTGCCATTGCTTGCCACATCCACTACATCGAAGTCACCAGACACCAGGTCTCTTGAATTTTCAGATATCTCAACAAGCTTTGGCCTTGTTCTCAGGAAGCCTGCAGTATCGAACCTGTACTTCAGTTTCGTAGTTGCAATTGGACTTTCAGGATCGGCCTTGTCCTGCACAATTGCAAGTATGGAATTCCCGTGAAATATGAATTTTGATATTGACCTGTTTTTGTAGAGCACTTTTGGTTCTTTCAGGTTTTCAACCAGTAACAGGCGTTCCTCATCTTCGTTGTATGAAATATAGAAAAGGCCCTTGTCTGTCACGTACGGCTTTTTTTCATTACCGCCGAAAGTTACTCTTTCATTCCCGTTTCCGTCATATCTGTAAATTGAGCTCCGATACCTATTGTCCTCGATCCAGTTAATGGTGTAGAAGACCGATTCCCCGTAAACAAAGGGATCAGATGCCACTTTTATTTCATAAGCCTCTTCAGACGTCAGCATTGTTAGACATGCAGTAGAATGGATAAAAAATGTAGTATTTAAATCCTGAAAACATGGAGTTACCTGATTTTGCCGAATCTCCTTACACATTCAAGTGCAAGTTTTTCCATGGGGTCAATAAGCGTGGCTGAAGTATCCTCCTGTTTTACAGCGAGAGGGACTTCAGTGCATGCCTCAAGGAGATATTGCATTCCTTCTGCCTCCATCTTCCTGATTTCCTCAGTGAACAGCCTGTTTGCGTCATCCAGTTTTCCTGCTTTAACAAGATAGATTGCTTCCATTATCTTTTCCTGGTCATCAGGAAGAAGAACCCTGCTCCCCTTTTTTTCAATGACTTCAGAATAGAGTCCGGAAAGCCTGACGGGAGTTGTGGAAATTATCCCTACCGTTGCATTCTCTGGTATTTCCCTGGCCGAAATTTCAGGCATATTCAGCACTTCTATTCCGACAGCTGCCGAGATTTGTGGATACCAAATGTGCGCAGTATTACATGGAATTGCTATAAGATTCGAACCTGCATTCTCGAGTATCTTTGCACTTTTTACAAGTTCATCAACCGGAGATGTTCCTCCCCTGAGATAAGCCTCGTTCCTGTCGGGAATCTGTGAGTTGCTGTACGTGATTACAGGAATATGATCCTGATCGGTTTCAGCAGGGGTTAAATCCAGTAGTATTCTCATGAAATCAAGAGTTGCAGCCGGCCCCATTCCACCAAGTATTCCAAGTATGCCGGGCTTATCAGTGTTTGCAGTTACAGACATGCGAAATCACCATAAAAAGAGGGAGCTGAAAATATCATTCCAGTGGAAGATTTGATAACAGCTCCTTCTCAAGATTTACTCCTTTAGAGCTCCAGTGCCTATAAGCGTAAGCGTATATAAGCACTGATATCGCCAGCGACCCCAGCAATTGGAGCCAGGGCTGAAACACCAAAGGAGTTCCTGGCTTGTAAAGAACAGTAGGAATCATTACAAGAGCCACTATTATTCCTGCTACAGCTGACGCCAGCATTGCCGGTGTTGTGACACTTTTCTGCCAGTCCTTCTTGTGTTTGCTGAAATAGGTCTTTATTACACCGAATCCGAGAAACATTACGACCAGAAGAATTGTGGTTGCCCGTATGATAACACCAATCTCCCACCCTACAAGTGATGAGTCTATAAGAAAAACAGAACCGATGACTGCACTGATCACGAGGGAGACTGACGGAGCCTTGAAACGATTGACTTTACTGAACGATTCAGGGAATATTCTGTCCTCCGACCATGAGAAGAGCAGCCTGCTGCTGGACATCATTTCAGGAGCCACTGTCTTGGCAAGGACTATTGTAACGAGTATTGTGACAAACAGGCCTACAGCCTTGGGAGTAACAAGACTTATTATTCCGGGGGCGGTTGCATAGTAAGACTGTCCTGAGTTTATCAGGGCAACGACATCCTGCCATGGGGCAACTGAAAATATGGCCATTGAAACGAGAGTGTACAATACAACTGCAGTAATCCAAGCTAGAATTATCCCTCTCGGCATGTTTTTCTTCGCATTCTTCGTCTCGCCGCCCAGCATTGGTGCAGCGCTCAGTCCGCCATAAGCGAATACGAATATTGTCATGAGCCCGAAGAATGAGCCTATTGTCAATGGTCCCACAGGCTTGATTGAAACAGGTCCATTTAGTATATTATTCTGCACATTGGAGGTGAATACTGAAGGTGAAGTTGTGAATCCCACTATCATAACGATGATGGCTGTGATTACTATGAAGCCGAAAAGCAGTGACACGAATATCCCGTACGATCTTATACCTGAGTAATGCAGGGAGAATACAAGCCAGATTACTAGAAGTCCGATTACAATGTGGCCTGCTGTAGTGGAAAACCAGGCGCCTGCCGGAATTCCAAGCATAACTATTGTCTGGGACAGGGTAGTTCCCACGGTGAATGCCAGGAAACCCATTCCTGCTGTCACACCAATCCACCAAGCAAAGTTTATGATGAAACCAACGGACGGTGCAAGGGTTCTTCCGATCCATACATAAGATGAGCCGCTCCTGCTCGCCACCTTACCAAATCTCTGATACATGAAGACCTTTGGAAGGAGTAAGAATCCTGTTACAAACATCGCCAGTGGAACAAGAGTTCTAACCTCTGGATATGCTCCAAGAGCCTTTACCGCTACGAAGTTTATTCCTGCGCCATATTCCTGTGATACTGCGGATGCCATAATTGCAAAAGCTCCAACAACTTTTGCAAGCCTGTATATCTCAGTCTTTCTGGAAGGAGTTTCTTCTGTTTCGTTCATTTTTTACATCCTCAACTGTCAAAAGTTCTATGATCTTAATCATATTAAAACAATTTGACGCTATAGTATTTAAATAAGGCAAAGTTATTTAATATTGACAGGAGTTATACAGCAAAAAGATGATAAGCCCTGTCATCAGGACTCATACCACACTATCTGAAAAATAGCGATTGACAGGAAAACTTATAAGAAATTCAGGGGATCGGTGAACATTATGATCAGACAGTTGCCAAAGAAGTCGCACACAATAGATGATATAAAAAGGAGACTTGAAGAGTACTCTTCAGAGGACATCAAGGCACAGAATGGAAGAATGTTTACCTACGTTTATGATTCAGGCATTGAAGAACTCAAGGAACTTTCTGAGATTTTTGTCAGGTACCTTAACTCGAATGCGATGGATTACCACGCGTTCCCGAGCACATTGCGTCTCGAGAATGATCTCGTAGCAATGGTTTCGTCAATGCTACACGGAGACGAAAATGTTGCCGGCAATTTCACGACCGGAGGAACAGAGAGCATAATACTTGCCGTAAAAGCGGCAAGGGATCTTTACTTGGAGAAAAAGGGCAAGGATGCAGGAAAGCCGGAGATTATCCTGCCTACAACGGCCCATCCTGCGTTCAGGAAAGCAGCAGGATATCTCGGGCTTGATGTTGTCAGGATCCCGGTGGATGAGGAATCGTTTCTTGTATCTCCGGATAAGGTCAGAAGTGCAATTACTGACAGGACTGCAATTATTGTCTCCTCAGCTCCAAGTTTCCCTTATGGAGGTATCGATCCCATAGAGGAAATCGGCAGGATTGCCGTCGAACACAAAACATGGCTGCACGTGGACGCATGTGTTGGAGGCTTCATACTACCTTTCCTGAGAAAGATTGGAGTACCCGTCAAGAAATTCGACTTCGAGGTGGAAGGGGTGAGTTCCATATCCGTGGATCTTCACAAGTACGGATATACCCCAAAAGGCTCTTCAGTGATCCTGTACAGGAACAGGGCTCTTCGAAAATACCAGTTGTATGTTAATGCCAGCTGGCCCGGTTATCCCATGTCAAACATCGGGATCCAGTCTACAAAATCTGCAGGCCCCATGGCAGCATCCTGGGCAGTAATGCATTACCTCGGGGAAGAGGGATACATTAACCTTGCAAGAAAATCTCTCAGTGCAAAGAACATAATAGCTGATGGAGTCCGGAAACTTGGGTTTTATGTGGTCGGGAAACCGGAAGCAACAATATTTGCCTTTACCAGAGACGATGTCAACATGTTTGAGATTGGATCGATGCTGAAGGATGAGGGATGGTTCCTGCAGATTCAGCCCGGATCTGTGGAACTGGGAATGCCGCCAAGCCTGCATCTTAATGCAAACCCGGTCCACGAGAAAATTGCAGGAAACTTCCTGGAATCATTGGAAAAGGTAACAGAAAAAGCCAGAATGAGCAAGAGGGAGAGCCCTGCAAAGCTGCTCGGAAGGCTTGGCATAGATCCTGAAAGCCCTGATTTCAGGAAATCAAAAGTCGTCGACCTTCTCACATCAGAAGATAGTCCTCTTAAAGAAGACAGGACTTTGCTTTACGAACTCATAAGGCATATGCCTGCCGAAGTGATTGAAGAGGCTTTCAGGGAGATGGTTAATGAAGATTTTTCACCGTCCCTGGAATGATTTGTTACGGCTGGAACATATTTAATTTTTTAATCATTTTTACCTGATGTCCCGGCTGATTATTGATGAAGGCCCGGATTGCTCTGGCAGTGTTAGCCCTGACTGCTGTGAAGAAATGTCAGTCGGTGGAAAGACATTTTACAGCGCTGACTGATAAGATTTCATTTTATTCTCCGACCATAATGATAAACCGTAAATAATCGCGCGCCATATCTTGCATCTTAGTGAATAACGGCTCAATTAATGCCTGCTTATGATATAAGTCACTGAGTAAGGGAAATGAATGATAATGGTTTCAGAAGTGAGAACTGAAGCATTGCCTAAGGGTGCAAGGTTCAGCATAAAATATTCCACATCGATAATGCTGCTTCTGGCAGGGCTTATCCTGGTCGTGATGTACATAGAGGGAATGCTGACTCCGTCACTTCCTTCAATCCAGGGAGACTTCAAGGTGAGCAGTGCGCAGGTAAGCCTGGTGCTGGCGATGTACCTTGTTTCTGGAACCGCTCTCAACCCTATAATGGGAAAACTTGCGGATATTTACGGCAGAAAGAAAATACTGAACATCATTCTCATAATTTACAGTGCAGCGGTGGTATCGACCGGCTTTTCACCGAGCTTCACCTACCTGATATTCTCGCGTACAGTCCAGGGAGTCGGTCTTGGAATAATGCCTGTTGCCATGTCCATAATCAGGGAACAGCTCCCCAAGAATGCTGTGCCCAGAGCCCAGGGCATATTCAGTGCCATGTTTGGTGTGGGCGGTGCTATCAGCCTGCCGCTTGGTGCCTTTGTATCCAACCATTACGGCTGGAGAATGACTTATCATACAGCAGTTCCGTTTGTAATAATTCTGACCGTTCTCTCAATGTATGTAATCAGGAAGTCGCCGTACAGGAGGGAAAAAGTGCCGGTGGATTACGGAGGAGCAGCAATTCTTGCATCTGCACTTGCCTTGATCGTCCTTGGAATAACAATGGCTCCGACATGGGGATGGGGCGCGTGGAAAACATATGCACTGATCTTCTCAGGAATAGTATTTCTGCCCGTACTTCTCTTCTTTGAAAGACGTGTGAGAGAGCCCATCATAGATTCAAAGCTCCTGTCTATAAGGAATGTAGTGGTTTCTAATGTGGCCCTGTTTGCAGTAGGGTTCGGTATGTTTCTTGCTATGCAGGCCCTGGCCTATAATTTTGAAATGAAACCTCCCTCGGGATACGGTTTCGATATCTTCATGACGGGCGTTGCAATGGTGCCATTCTCCATCGGACAGCTGATATTCGGTCCGGTGGCAGGGATTCTTGTGTCAAGAGTAGGTGCAAAACCTCTTTCTCTGGTGGGTTCGGTGGTTGGTGGATTCGGATATCTCTTCACTTCATTTGCGCGTTCAGCACACGCACTCATGATTGCGGAATTTTTTGACGGGGCCGGAATAGCCCTCCTTATGGGATCTGTAATCAACTTTCTCATCTTCTCTGTCGAGATGAAGGACATGAGCATTGCAACATCGATGAATGCTGTTTTCAGGACTCTGGGAAGCAGCCTTGGGGCTCCGGTTGCAGGCACCCTTATGTCCACATTCCTGCTCATAATAACGGAAACCTCTGCTTCCGGAACAGCAAAGGCAGTCGCAGTGCCAAGCCCGGTTGCGTTTCACGTTGCATTCTACATAGCAGCCGCTGCCTTCTTTTCCATAACGGTTATACTGCTGTTTTCGAAAGAGGTTCTGGGCAAAAGAGCAGTTGCCTGACAGTATAAGAAATCGAATTGATACCCAAAGTGTATTAACAAGGATTCATTTATGTGGAGGGGAAAATGAAAATAATTACACTCACCGGGAATAAAGTGAGCCTTTCGAACGATCTGAGAGAAGAGTACGCTGGCAGAATTGCAGAGCTTGCGAATGATTTTGATGTCATGAAGAACGTTGCTGCCCACAGCTTTCCCCACCCATACAGGAAGGAGGATGCCCTGGCCTACTTCGAAATGAACAGGGAGAACGGGAGTGAAGTGTTTGCCATGGATTTCATCATTTTTGCCAATGAGGAGCCGGTGGGCATTATAGGTCTCAAGGATATAAACTACGCAGACATGAACGCACACATTGGATACTGGATAGGCAGAGAATACTGGAACAACGGTTACGCGAGTGATGCCCTGAAAACGGTTTCGGAATTTGTGAAAAATGAAATGAAGCTCAAAAGGCTTCACACCGGTGTTCTTGATTATAACACTGCCTCTTTGAAGGTTCTGCTGAAGAACGGATTCAGCATTGAAGGATATGAAAGGGATTCCTTCAAATTCGAGGGAAAATACTACTCGAGCTTCCGGCTTGCCCGGATATTTGACTGACTGGATCAAACGCTACTTACACGAGAGAAAATCAGGCTGCAGAAAGATCCAGAAGGCTGTTCAGCCAGTTATGGGCCAGGATTGAACTTCTATCCACAGCTTCCTTCATCGTTTCCTTTATCCGGCCCAGGCTTACGTCATCTGAAACTATCGCCGTTCCATTGATCTTCCTTGCAATTCCTTTGTTCTCAAGCATGTTAATTTTGGCCTGATCAAACATGGGCTTTTTTAATTCCCGGCTTTTCTTCACTTCGATTGTGTAAACAACTGACCTGAGGATCCTGCTCAGATTGAATGCTTCAAACTCTGTGCTGCCCTGAAGGTCGTTGAATGCTGACTTGAGAAGGTTCCTTATGCGGTCAAAAGTAAAGTACTTCCCGGCATTTCCGCCCAGAGGATCGGCGTAAAAAGAGTGTGGAGCGAAACACCCGTTCTGGTTGCACCTGGCAAGCAGGTATATCAATCTCGGGCCTTCAGAAGGCTGGATTTCATCAACAGTTATCTGAACGCTCACGTGCTCTGATCCTTCCGCTATCCTCATGAGGGCGGGAGGCACAAAATCATCGGGCAGGAAAAGTTCATTCTTCAATGAGAATACGGCATCCTTTATGCCAACTGTCTTTGTGCCATTTTCCGAGAGCCTCACTATCGTATGGTAAAGGTACCAGTTGAACGCCTGCTTTACTGTCAGCCTGCTTGTATCAGGATCTGGTGCCTGCTTAAGTTTTTCGTCCGGGAAAGTTCCTGATCTCGAGAATAACACTGTTTCCCTTGACTCCTCTGTGACGGGAAAATCATCAGATCCGCTCTCGTACTCTAGGGATTCCTCCCTGATGCCGAAAAAATCAGGATATTCATCGACTATCCCGTATATGTCTTTTTCCCTTGCTTCACGGCAGTTCAGGATGATCTGGGAAGTTCCCCATGGATTGACAGTGAATGGGACGTCTGAAGTGCTGCCATCGTAGTTCTCAATGTTTTCCATTGCAATCTCAGTGGCATCTTTTACTGTAAATGTGTTCTCAAGATACCTTAGAATTTCATTTCTTATGATTTCAAGCCTGTTTATTTCTTCCGGCATGTACCAGCACTTCCCGGTGTTTGGATTCGATACTGGCATTTAAGGAATTTGAAGTATTATCTGATAATAACTGATATTTGTATCCCTGACCTCAACCTATATTGCCGGAATGACCACGATGAATTGATAAACAATAAACGCTGAATTAAAGGGATTCCCTTTATCAGAATAGCATCATTCCATTAGAACATGGAAATACGGGAAAACGAAAAGTTTCGCGAAATCAAAATTGTACTGTACTTAGCTGCGTTAGAATTAAATAGGATATTTCGTTGATATATTTGCCAGCAGCTATAGATTTGAGGCACTATTATGTCAGGTGACAGATTCAATTATTACCTGAAAATGATACTGAATGCATCTCTTGACGAGTATCAGCTTGTTTCTGAACAGTTTCAGAACGACCCGCAGGTTTCAGAGGCTGAGGCTGATGAGCTTGAGAGGTTGATCAGGCGCTATATGGGAATCTACAACAGATTCAATTTCAGGGTTGTAAACAGCAGTACGGGAGAAGAAGAGCTTCCTCCACAAACCTCACTGGACAATTTCGGTGGAAACGCTAAATATGAGGGCAATGAGAAGCTTTATGGCGTTGAGTGGAAAGTATATACCCCTAAAGAAAACTTCGAAAACAGCCCCGTCAGGAAATGGTATTACAACGAGAAAATTGCTCTTATCCTCAATGAGGTCCTTGGATCGGTTGTTCCCGGAAGCTTCAAGAATTACTTTGATCTGCCGCCATGGGTTCTTGGCACGGTTTATGCTCCTGGAACCATATATGTTCCGCTTACAGAGCTCATCAACCTTGCGATTGCAAAGGGCACGCTGCCTAACTGGGACTATCTGGTCACAAAAGGCCTTCCCAGGGAACTGGTTGCAGTCCTGAAAGCGACTGATCTGGGCTCTACGCTCTAATTTTCCATCATAATTGCATATCCTGCTTCTATTTTTATGAACCTAACAGGTTTAGGATACGTTTAAATATGTTAGTATTATACTAACTTATGAAGCATTATGCTGAAAGCCTGACAAAGAAGGAGAGAGACTGCATTATCACAATAGTCGAAACTCAGAAAGGTGATTTTCCGGTAAGGCTTTCTGATCTTGCGAGAAGCATGAATATCAAGACTCCAACTGCACTTGACCTTGTAAAGAGGCTGGAGGCCAAGAACCTTATAGAAAGGGACAGAGGCATGATTGCCCTGACGGGAACGGGCGAAAACACTTACGATGACCTGATGCTTGTCCACAGGGTAATGGAATTCCTGCTTACCGAGAGTGGTGTTAAGGCAGATGAGGCGTGCGAAGATGTTCGGAACTATGATTACCTGATGAACATTGATTTTGCCAGGAAGCTGCTCAAGAGGATTGGAAACCCGAAGGAATGCCCGCACGGAAAACCCATTATTGCTGGGGTTGAGAACCGATGATTTCAATCAATCTGTGGAACCCTTCCGATCTGGGGCTGATTTCTGCGTTTGTAGTATCGTACCTTCTTGGAATAATTCACGGAATTACCCCCGATGAGCATACCTGGCCCATTACCTTTTCCTATGCCGTTGGCAGTTACAGCAGGAAAGGAGGCGCAAAAGCAGGGCTGATATTTTCAACGGGATTCACGTTCCAGAGAGCGATAATGTCGGAGTTGGCATTCTTTGCCCTGGCAGGATTCCTTATGACAACCTACACCGAGGGCATTGTCTACATTATTGTCGGATC
>OFHI01000111.1_pt1 | contig 17026 bp, 14 predicted proteins | sample 1522021 | NCBI WGS metagenome assembly OFHI01 (sample SAMEA2464839, study PRJEB22497) | soil metagenome | biome: Grassland; feature: Farmland; material: Clay | place: Australia | collected 2013-02-01 | depth 1.4 m | reverse complement strand
AATCCAGGCTGTCTTCAGCCTCGATATGTAGGTTCTTGATATAAGGAATAACGCCGAGGCAAGGTATGCCGAGCTTTTTTTCCATGGCGGTTATTCCGGGTTCCAGAATCGATATATCCCCACGGAACTTATTTATAATAAAACCCTTTATGAGCCTTCTCCATTTTGGAGGGAGCAGCTTGACGGTTCCGTAAATCGAAGCAAAAACCCCGCCTTTTTCGATATCGGCCGTTAAGATTACGGGTATTCCGTATTCGCCCGCAAAACCCATATTGGCGATGTCGTATTTCATAAGGTTTATTTCTGCGGGGCTGCCGGCGCCTTCGAGAACTATAAGTTCGTTCCGCTCCGCTAAAAAATCGAAGGAATCCACGGCTTTTTTAAGAAAAAAATCCTTTTTAAGATTATACTCCTTGAAATCCATGTTTCCGTAAAATCTTCCTTCCAGTATTAAATGCATTTTGGTATCGGAAGAAGGTTTTATCAATATAGGATTGATTTGCCGGACAGGCTTCTTGAAAGCCGCTTCCGACTGGACTGCCTGGGAAACCGCAATTTCATAACCGTCTTCCGTTACAAAACTATTAAGGGACATATTCTGGGATTTAAAAGGCGAACAGTTCAATCCTGACCGGGAAAAATACCTGAGAAATCCGGCTGCAAGCGTGCTTTTTCCGGCGGAACTGGAAGTCCCCTGGAACATAACAAACCTTGTTTTGTTAGCTTTATTATTGTTATCGCGCATCGTGTTTCCATGCCGGATGGCGGGGTTTAGGGAATAACGTCCTTCCCGTTATTTATTATTATCGCCTTTGCCGTAATAGCCGCCGTCCTGATGTTCAACGTCTAAATCTCCTTCGACGACTTTTAAAAACGCATCCACGATTTTAGGGTCGAACTGGGTTCCCGAATTTTTTTTCAATTCATCGAGGGCAGCTTCGATGGTAAGGGCCTTCCTGTAGGGCCTGTCGGTAGTCATTGCGTCGAACGTGTCTATTACGGCTATTATCCTTGACGCTATAGGTATATTTTCCCCGGAAACGCCGTTGGGATAACCCTTGCCGTCGTATCTTTCCTGATGGTGCAGCACGTCGTTTGCTATATGGCTTAAAAATTTTATCTTCCTCAGCATATTATAGCCTATTTCGGGATGTTTTTTAATTTCTTCGTACTCTTCTTCGGTTAATTTACCAGGCTTGTTTAATATCGAATCTTTAACGCCTATTTTGCCTACGTCGTGCATGGAAGCCGCATATCTTATGTTCTTTATCTGGCTTTCGCTCAAGCCTATTTCTTTTGCTACCAGCGCTCCATAGTCTATAAGCCTGTCGCCGTGCGTCCTGGTATACGTATCCCTTGCTTCTATCGCCTCGGATATAGAATTTATCGTTTCGAAATGCTCTTCCTCGATATGTATTAAAGTCATCGCGTTATATATGGCAACGGATATTATGCTGGAAATATTGGATATAAAATCTACTGTTTCAACCGGATAATCTATCCTTTTCCTGCCGAACAGGAAAATTAAGCCGAGAAAATCTTTATCCGTTTTAATGGGAATTCCTATAAGAGTCTCTTTTTCTATGTCTTTAAAATAACAGTCGCAAACATCCCCGTCCTCGCCAAGACGGCCTTTACCGTAATAGTTAATCGTCGGGTAATCTGAACTAAGGCTCTTAAGGCATCGGCAGGAATCCAGGTCGAGCGAGGCAAGCGAATCGGCGTTGGCATTATCTATGTTGTAGCTTTTGAATAATTTAAGCTTAACCTTTTTTAAAAAAGGGCAGTTCAAGCATTTATGGAGTATTTTGTGTTCGGGCGGACACTTGATAAACCTGCACTCGAAATCCGGCACATTGTAACAGTTAATATTGCCTCCGAATATCGAGCATCCCGTCATGTTGCAGTCGAAAAATTCGTAACAGAACTTATTTTTTTCCTTATCTTTGAGGTATACTACGGACATGTTCGTCCTGGTAAAACTCATCAGCCTTTTTATGGAATAGTCTACTATGCTTGAAATATCGAGAGAAGATGAAACAAGCCTCGAAACTTCCAGGAGGTCCGAAATTTTCCTGCTTTCATCCTTTTGCCTTAAATAGAGCAAATTGGCGTTTTCATAAAGGGTAAGGCTGTATATGAAAACTCCGCCCATCATGGCTATGAATTTCCCGATTTTTATTTCTTCGTCGTAGAATTCGTAGGTATCGCGTTCATAAAGGTTTAAGGCTCCAATGACAAGGGAACCGGCGTATATGGGAACGCTTAGCATGGAAGCCATGCCGGAAAATTGTTTCTCTAATTCATAGTATACGTCGGAAAGGTCCGCTTGCAGGTTGCCGCTAACCAGCGGTTCCCCGTTTTCCACCACCGAGCCTATTAATCCCTCGCCAAGTAGAATTTCTAAATCTTTTTTTATAAATTGGGAATCCTTGTAATACTTAACGCAGTTTATTTTTTCGGTATCTTCGTTGAGCATGAATATCGTTACCATATCGCATCTTATAAACTTTGCGGCGGTAACTGCTATTTTTTCGTATATTTCGTCCCTGGAATTTTTGGATATTAAATCCTTGGACAAATAATAAGCTATGTCGGGATACTCTACCATATTAAAATAAAAAATTTTGCGGTATAAATTAAAAATTCCTGAATTTTTTCATTCTTTCATTCCTTAAGTCTTTGCCTCCGGCCGATTTTACGTCTTCCAGGCTGTCGAGAATGGTCTTTCTTAAGTTTTCGGCCGCTTCCGCTGTATTTCTGTGCGCGCCGCCGAGGGGTTCCGGTATAATATCGTCGATAATATTAAGTTCTTTAAGGTCTTTTGCGGCAAGCCTGAGCGAATTAGCCGCATCCTCGGTTTTAGAAGTGTCTTTATAGAGAATGGAAGCACACCCTTCGGGCGATATTACGGAATATGTCGAATATTCCATCATTAAAACCCTGTTCCCGGTTCCGAAAGCAAGCGCGCCTCCTCTGCCGCCTTCGCCTATTATCACGGATATGACCGGAACTTCCACGTTTAACAGGGTATATAGGGTTTTAGAGATAGCCTCGGGCTGTCCTCTCTCTTCGGCGCCAAGACCGGGAGAGGCGCCGGGTGTATCTATAAGCGTCACAATAGGGATGGAATATTTTTCGGCCAGCTTAAAGAGCCTCTGGGCCTTCCTGTAGCCTTCGGGATGCGGCATCCCAAAATTCCTGCAGGTCTTTTCTTTGGTATTGCGCCCTTTCTGGTGTCCGACCACGAGGACTTTTTGCCTGGAATTACGGCTGTCGCCCTTTATAAAACAAAATCCGCCTACAACGGCTTTATCGTCCATAAAGAGCCTGTCCCCGTGAAGTTCTATGAAATTCTCGGCAATCAAATCGATATAATCGAGGGTATAGGGCCTTAACGGATGCCTTGAGAGCTGGGTAATCTGCCAGTTGTTCATATTCCTGAATATATCGCGGACAAGATTGTCTTTCTTTGCTTCCAGATTTTTAATTTCGTCGTCGACGTTTGTAAATCCGCCGAGATTAAAAGTCTTGAGTTCCTCTATTTTCTGCTCAAGTTCTATTACCGGTTTTTCGAATTCAAGATACTGTATCGCCATGTTTGTTAATCGAAGTATGTTAATTATAGTAAACTATATTAGTATTATCTTACTTTACCTATTATCGGCAAACGTCCAAATATTCCGCCTATTATATAACAAATAGATAAATTATAATAGGCCTATAAAATATTTAAATATCCGGGTATCGGCTTGGATTTTAAAACGGACTTATCCACGGTGATATCGTCGTTTAGAAGTACATGGTAACCCGACGTTTTCAATAAAACCCTGGAGCCTCCTTTTAAGGAGGCAAATCCGCCTTTTATGTCGGACAGCAGGATTTTAAACTCCTCGACATCAAAAAAAGATGTTTTATCGTCTATTTCTATAATGCATAAATCGTTGCGCGATTTTTCCTGGTTTTTAATTTTAAAACTGTCTAAAAGCTGTATATCTTCTCCTATTACCTTGATATTAAGGTCTATATCTTCTTCGGCCGTTTCGTATAAGGCATTAGCGCCTTCCGCTCCAGCCGCCGTTTTATCGTATTTATCCTCAGTCCGGCATGCCCCTGCTTCCGAGCCTTCCTGCCTGCCGTTATTCATTGCTTCCTTTTTCCTGATTGCATCGGTTACGTTCAGTCCCGAAAAATCGACCTTTCCCGTTAAAATGACGGGTTCGTTGGTGTTTATAATATCTTCGCATTTAATATAATTTCTAGGGAAAAAAACGACCTGGACGTTGGTATTGTTGTCGTTTAAAACAAAAGAGGCCATTTTGTCGTTATTTTTAGTTTTTAGCATTTTCAGCTGGTTTATAACGCCGCACATTTTATAAACACTGTCGGATGGTTTTCCTCCGGCGTTTATAAAATCCGTTACTATGTCCATGACGTCTTTTGCTCCTATCAGCTTTATTTTTTCTTCATAACCGTCTAAGGGATGTCCGGAAAGATAAAAACCGAGGGATTCTTTTTCAAAGGCAAGTATGGATTTTTTATCGTCTTTTTCGCCGGAATCCGGTAAAAAATAACCGCCTTCGCCTTCGCCGTCTGCAGCCTCTTTTCCGAAAGCAAGCGGAAGCTCGAATTGTCCGCTGTTGTTTTTCTCCCTGCGGAAATTTGCGTCTTCCATTACGCTTTCCAGGTTGTCCAGCATCCATTTTCTGGATTTGCCGAGGGTATCCCCGAATGTATCCATTGCCCCGCTTTTTATAAGATTTTCTATCGTCCTTTTATTAACTTTCCTCGTATCTACCCTGGAGCAAAAATCGGATATATTTTTAAACGGCTTGTCTTTTCTGGTTTCGAGTATCGAATCTATGGCGGCCTTGCCTACGTTTTTTATGCCTCCGAGTCCGGTACGGATTATAAATCCGGCCCCGCCTTCTTTCTTCACTATAGTAAACCTTTCCGTCGAATGGTTAACGGAGGGCGGCAAAACTTCACACGGGTTAGCGCCGGATTTCACCTCGTTTATTATCTTTGCCAGCTTGTCGGTATTCGACATCTCGCTCGATAAAAGGGCCGCCGTAAAGTGGTCTTTGTAGTTCGCCTTTAAATATGCGGTCATATAGGCAATATAAGCATAGGCGGTGGAATGCGATTTGTTAAAACCGTACTCTCCGAATTTCGTAATCAAAGAAAAAATCTTTTCGGACTTTGTCTTGTCTATTCCGTTGGTTTCGCAGCCCGAAATGAACTTGTCCTTCATTTCGTTTATAAGTTCGGCCTTTTTCTTTCCCACTCCCTTCCTTAAAACGTCGGCCTCACCCATGGAAAATCCAGCCAGGTTGGTGGCTATTTTCATTATCTGTTCCTGGTACAATATGACGCCGTAAGTATCCTGCAAGATATCCTTTAAAGAAGGATGGATATAATGTCTCTTAGTCTTGCCGTGCCTGGCTTTTATGAAGTCGTCGACCATGCCGCTGCCGAGCGGTCCGGGCCTGTAAAGGGCGACAAGGGGTATCAGGTCGTCAAACGAATTCGGGAGAAGTTTTTTAACCAGCTCTTTCATTCCGGAGCTTTCAAGCTGGAAAACACCGGTGGTATCCCCTGCGGACAAAAGCCTGAGGGTCGCCCTGTCGTTTAAATCTATATCGTATATGTTGAATGCTTCGTCCCCGCCTGCCCCGGTATTCAAATCGTTTATCAAGCTTATCGCCTCGTTCATAACCGTAAGCGTCTTTAATCCGAGGAAGTCGAACTTGATAAAGCCAAGTTTTTCCAAATCCGTTCCGGTATACTGGGTAGTAATAACGTCCGTTTCTTTAGTACCCTTATACAGCGGCATATAGCCGTAAATAGGTTCGTTGGATATGACGACCCCTGCCGCGTGAGTGCTGGCATGCCTTGCAAGCCCTTCAAGCCTCCTGGCTATCTCTATTAACTTTTTGACCTTCGGGTCCGCGTTTATTAAGTCTTTTAATCTTTTTTCTTCTTCGATAGCCTCGTCCAGCGTAATACCCAGGGTATTCGGGACGAGTTTGGCTATTTTATCGACTTCGGCATAAGGCATGTTGAGCGCCCTTCCGGTGTCCCTTATTACGGCTTTTGCAAGCATGGTCCCGAAAGTTATTATCTGCGAGACCTGCTCTTCGCCGTATTTGCCGGCCACGTACCTTATGACCTCGTCCCTGCCGTTTATGCAGAAATCGGAATCTATATCGGGCATGCTTATCCTTTCCGGGTTGAGGAACCTCTCGAACATAAGGTCGTATTTTATAGGGTCTATTTCGGTAATCTTAAGGCAATAAGCAACGAGGCTCCCCGCGGCCGATCCCCTGCCCGGGCCTACCGGTATATTATGTTCTTTTGCATATTTTATGAAATCGGAGACGATTAGGAAATAACCGGCAAAATTAGATTTTTTAATGACGTCTATCTCCATGTCGAGCCTTTGCCTGTAGGTTTCCTGACGGCCGGAATATGATTCGGCTGCGGCTTTGGTAGGCTTCTGGACAAAAACTCCCTCGAAACCTTCCCTTGCCTCCTTTTCAAAATAATCGTTTACGGAAAATGCGTTTTGGGTTACGGCGTCTTCCGGCTTGAACTGCGGGAAATAATGCCCTCCCTTAAGGTTAAACGAAAAATTGCATTTAGAGGCTATAAGCGTCGTATTGGAAATTGCCTCGGAAGGATATTCGGAAAATATTTCGTTCATCTCTTCCTGCGACCTGAAATAAAGGTCTTTTGTCGAAAACCTCATCCTGTCCTTGTCTTCGACCGTCTTGCCGGTCTGTATGCACAAAAGGACATCGTGGGCTTCATAGTCTTCTTTTAAAAGGTAATGGCAGTCGTTGGTTGCAACTAAAGGCACGCCGTATTTTCCGGCAAGTTCGATAAGTCCCTTATTGGCCGTCTTCTGTTCTTCGATGCCCTGGACCTGCATCTCCAAATAAAAATCTTCTCCGAACAGGTCTAAATAATACTTAAGGCTTTCTTCCGCAGCTTCGAACCTTCCCTGTACTATATGCCATGGTATTTCCCCTTTTATGCAGGCCGAAAGAGCTATCAGCCCTTTATGATAGGATTTTAGAAGGTTTTTGTCTATTCTGGGTTTATAGTAAAAACCGTCTATATACGACATCGATACCAGTCTGGAGAGGTTGCGGTACCCCTCGTCGTTTTTGGCAAGGAGAATGAGGTGGTTATAACGCTTCTCGTTTACGTTCTTGGCCTTCATGTCGGACTTAGCGACATAAAGTTCGCAGCCTATTATCGGCTTGATGGAATTTTTGGCGGCCTTCTCGTAGAACTCTATAGCCCCAAACATGTTTCCGTGGTCGGTTACCGCAACGGAAGGCATATTAAATTCGATGGACTTATTTATTATGTCGTCGATTTTAATGGCTCCGTCGAGCAGGCTGTAATGGGAATGAAGATGCAGGTGGACAAAATCTTTCATAATATCATTCTACTCCCATTCTATAGTAGACGGCGGCTTCGAAGTAATGTCGTAAACCACCCTGTTGATTCCTTTAATTTCGGAAATTATCCTGGCGGAACACGTTCTTAATATTTCGTAATCTAATCTCGCGAAATCGGCCGTCATGCCGTCGGAGGAGGTAACCGCCCTGAAAGCTATTACGGATTCGTAGCTTCTTTTGTCGCCCATGACGCCGACGGTTTTAACCGGAACCAGAACGGGAAACGCCTGCCATAATTTATCGTATAGTCCGGCTTTTTTAATCTCTTCGGTAATAATGCTATCGGCTTTCCTTAAAATATCTAATCTTTTTTTATCGACCCCGCCTATTATCCTTATGGCCAGCCCCGGACCCGGGAACGGCTGCCGGTTTATTATTTCGGCGGGAATCCCAAGATTTTTGCCTATAGAGCGGACTTCGTCCTTAAATAATTCCCTTAAAGGCTCTACTAATTTTAAATTTAATTTTTTAGGAAGCCCCCCGACGTTATGATGGCTTTTAATTACGCTTGACGCGCCGAAAACCTTTACCGACTCTATAACGTCGGGATAAAGCGTTCCCTGTACCAGAAAACCTGCGTTTTTTAACATGCCGGCTTCTTTTTCGAATATTTTTATAAACAGCCTTCCTATAATTTTTCTTTTTCTTTCCGGATCTGTAACACCGCTTAGTTTTTTAAGGAAAAGGCGCGACGAGCGGACGAGTTTCACGTTTAAGTTAAGGTTTTCCCTATAATATTTCATAACGGATTCAGCTTCGGATTCCCTCAGCAGGCCGTTATCGACAAATATGCATTTAAGCCTTCCGCCTATGGCCTTATTTACGAGGACCGCGGCGACTGTGGAGTCTACGCCGCCGGAAAGAGCGCATACAGCCCTTCTCCCGTTAATTTCGGCCTTGATTTCCTGAACCTTGCCGGAAATAAAATCGTCGAGTTTCCAGTCCGCCTTTACCCTGGCTATATTAAATAAAAAATTATCTAATATTTTGCGTCCGCAGGCGGTATGTACGACTTCCGGATGAAACTGGAGACCGTAAAGCTTTCTCTCCGGATTTTCGAACGATGCCGTATCGCAATTGTCGGTGTTAGCGGTAACGATGATACCGGGAGGGGTTTTCACTATGACATCGCCGTGGCTCATCCATACCAGGCTCGATTTTTCGCAGCCCTCTAACAGCGGAGTTTTGCCGGTTATTGCAAGGCTGGAATGTCCGTATTCGCGGTTTTTGGCAGGCAGTACATCGCCGCCGGTAAGGTATGCCATAATCTGCATTCCGTAGCATATGCCCAGAAACGGAACGTCCATGGTAAATATTTCCGCCGGAATGAGCGGGGCGCCTTTATCGTAAACGGACGAGGGGCCGCCCGATAATATCACGGCGTCGGGACCGAAACCTTTTATTTTATCAAGGGGTGAATTATAAGAATATATCTCGCAATAAACGTTGCTTTCCCTTATTTTTCTGGCGATAAGCTGCGTATATTGCGAGCCGAAATCGATTATAAGTATTCTAGAATGGGAATGGGGATGCCGGTTCATTTTATCAGTCCAGCCTGTAATTAGGCGCCTCCCTCGTTATGATTACATCGTGGACGTGGCTCTCCTTAAGGCCCGACGAAGTAATTTTAATAAACCTGGTTTTGGTTCTCATCTCTTCTATGCTGCGGACCCCGCAGTAGCCCATTCCGGCGCGCAATCCGCCTATAAGCTGGTTAACCGCGTCGGAAAGCATTCCTTTGTAAGGGACTCTCCCTTCTATTCCTTCAGGAACAAATTTGGATTCGTCCTTAATATGCGACTGGAAATACCTGTCCTTGGAACCGCTTACCATCGCGCCGAGAGACCCCATGCCCCTGTATACCTTATAGCTTCTTCCCTGGTAAATTATGGTTTCTCCGGGACTTTCCTCCGTCCCTGCAAAAAGATTGCCTATCATTACGCTGTTTGCTCCGGCAGCCATGGCTTTTGAAATATCTCCGGAAAATTTTATTCCGCCGTCGGCTATAACCGGAACGCCGTTTTTATCAAAAGCCTCTGCGCAGTCCAATATTGCCGATAACTGCGGGACGCCGACGCCGGCAACGACCCTGGTCGTACATATGGAACCCGGCCCTATTCCGACTTTTACCGCGTCTACGCCCGCTTCCACCAGCGCGCGCGCCGCTTCTTTAGTGGCTATATTTCCGGCTACTATATCCATTTTGTAACGATTTTTCAGATATTTTACCATATCGATGACGCCCTTGGAATAGCCGTGCGCGGTATCGATTACTATGGCGTCCGCTTCGGCTTCGGCAAGCCCGGCGACCCTTTCCTCGGTATCTTTCGCTATTCCGACGGCGGCGGCGACGCGGAGCCTTCCCATCGAATCCTTGCACGAGTTCGGGTATTTTTTTATTTTTTCTATGTCTTTTATTGTTATAAGTCCTTTAAGGTTAAAATCGTCGTCGACGACGAGAAGTTTTTCTATTTTCTTTTCATGGAGCGTCTTTTTGGCGTCTTCGAGAGTCGTTCCGACCGGGACGGTAACCAGGTTTTCTTTAGTCATGACGTTGGCCACTTTTTCGTCGAGGTTGACGGAAAACCTTAAGTCCCTGTTGGTCAATATACCTACGAGCCTGTCTCCTTTTACGACGGGCACGCCTGAAATCATAAATTTTTTCATAAGGTCAAGCGCGTGGGCTATTTTGTCGTCCGGTTTTACTTTTATTGGATTCGTTATCATCCCGCTTTCGGATTTCTTAACTTTCTCTACTTCTACTTTTTGTTCATGCGCGGTAAGGTTTTTATGAATCACCCCTATTCCGCCCTCGCGTGCCAGGGATATCGCGGTTTTGGCCTCGGTAACCGTGTCCATTGCCGCGCTTACCAGAGGAATGCTGAGATTTATGTTGCGCGAGAACTTCGTTTTTAAATCAACGTCTTTCGGAAGTATTTCCGAATAATCCGGAATTATCAGAACGTCGTCGAAACTTAATGATTCCGTAATAATCTCCTTCATCCTCATCCTTCCCCTTTTTAAATTATTTTTACGTTAAATATTTAGCCGGCCGAAATGTTAATAAGCCCTTCAAGTAATCCGCATTCGGAAACGGTAAAACCGGAAACGCCGAATAAATCGATACTTTTAAGCATTATTGCCGTTCCGGCCAGGACAAGGTCCTCCCTGCCCGGCTCGACTCCTTTAATTTTCAGCCTGTCTTCAGCCCCGGCGCCTATGAATTTTTTATAGATGCCTGCGACGGCTTCTTTTCCTAAAAAATATCCGTGGACCTTAAGCCTGTCGTAATCTTTTATGCCTAAGTCAACCATGGCAAGCGTCGTGGCCGTTCCCGCCGTTCCGAACAGGCTTAACGGCTCGAAGGCGAATCCTTTTTTAATTATTTTACCCTTTAGCAAGCCGAGTTCTTTTTCTATCTCTTCTTCCAGCGCGGACAGATCGCCGCCGGACACCGGGTCGGAATTTATTATTTCTTCGGTAAGGTGTACCACACCCATGTTAAGGCTGTATTTCCATACGGGGGCTCCGTTTTTAACGCATGCGTATTCGGTCGAGCCGCCTCCGATATCTATGGAATAAAATTCGCTTAAATCGTCAAAACAGGCCGAAATTCCTTTTAAAGTTATCCGGGCTTCTTTTTCCCCGCTTATTATTTCCAGGTTAAGCCCGAACTCGCGGCGGATTATGTTCCTGATTTCCGGCGCGTTGGGAGCATCCCTTAAAACGCTTGTTCCGGTTATCGCCACCTTATCCGGGTCTATGCCGTATTGTTTAATCTTGCCGGAATAAATCTTCAAAGCGTCCTTTAACCTTCGAAGCGAAGAAGCCGTAATAATATTTTCTTTCTTGAAATTTTCGCCGAGCCTGATTATTTTCATATCGACGTATTCCGGCTTTAAAAGATTGGCCCTGGAATCCGTTATCAGGCATCTTATGGTATTTGTGCCGATGTCTATCGACGCATACATTATCTGTAACCGTCCCTGTAATTTTTAACGTAGCGCAGGTAATTGCCTGCCGACTCGCTTATAGAGGCAATCTCGGCGGCCCCAAGGCTCTTTTTTATTACTGCCGGAATACCGGCTGCTAAAGAACAGTCCGGTATGACGGCGTTTTCCTTTACTACCGCGCCTGCGGCTATTATGCAGTTTTTGCCTATGCGCGCCCCGGTAAGCACTATGGCGCCGATGCCTATCAGGCAGTTATCGCCTATTTCGCATCCGTGCAGGTTAACGTTGTGTCCTATGGTGACGCCGCTTCCTATTATGAGGGGACCCGTATCGTGCTGGACGTGGAGAACGCTGTTGTCCTGGATATTGGTGTTTTCGCCGATTCTGATATAGTGCACGTCTCCCCTTATAACCGAGCCGAACCAGACGCTGCAGCCTCCTCCTATCTTTACGTCTCCTACAACGACGACGTTTTTGCAGAGATATGCCGTTTCGTCTATCTTTGGATATTTTCCGAGATAAGATTCTATTATCATGCGCGCCGGGCCCTTTCCGCGGTTATTGTAAAAGTTATTATAAAATCTGGGGAATTAAAATTCTGCTGTTTTTTTATTATACAATAAATATGTAAGGATTGAAAGTCATTGCGAGCGTTAGCGAAGCAATCTCTCCATCGTCATTGCGAGCCGCAACGCCTCTTTTTTTGCTTCAACGGCATCTTCTATGGCGTTTAATTCAAACGGGCGGTGGCCCAGCATAGCTTTCTCGACGCCGGCCGCGATACCCGTAAACGGTATCCTGTTATTCAAAAAGGAATGGACGAAAAACTCGTTTGCTTCGCAAAAAACGGCAGGCATGCTCTTCCCTGCCCTTAACGCTTCCCTTGCAAGATTTAAAAACGGGAATTTTTTGTCGTCGGGCTTAAAAAATTCTATCCGCCCCATTTCGGCAAAATCCAGAGGCTCCATGAGTCCGTGAAGCCGGCGCGGATACGACAGGGCGTAAGCTATAGGCCCTTTCATATCTGGTTGCCCCATCTGGGCCAGGACGGCTCCGTCCTTGAATTCCACCATCGAATGGATTACCGCCTGGGGATGTATTAATACTTCTATATGTTTTTCGTCTATGCCGAACAGGTAATATGCTTCTATTACTTCCAGCCCTTTATTCGCAAGGGTCGAAGAGTCTATCGTTATTTTTTTGCCCATTTTCCATTTCGGATGGTTAAGGGCCATGCGGGGCGTGATATTTTTAAATTCTTTTTTATCGGTATTATAGAACGGGCCGCCCGATGCCGTCAGGATTAATTTATTGACATCGCTTTTACGTCCGCAGCTTAAGCACTGGAACAAAGCCGAATGTTCCGAATCGACCGGGATTATTTTGGCCCCGGAAGTTCCGGCAATACCGTTTAGTATTTTTCCGGCCGTTACCATGGACTCCTTGTTGGCAAGGGCTAAATCCCTGCCGGCCGCAAGGCTGAAATACGACAGCATGAGTCCGGACGAACCGCTTATAGCGTTTAAAACTATATCTATATTTTCATTTTCTGCGGCTTCCTTTAAGCCTTCTTCTCCGCAAAGGATTTTAGTCCTTATTCCGGAGGCTCCTTTTAGCCAGTTTTCGGCCTTTTTACGCTCGGCTCCGGACGGAAGAACGCACAATGAAGGATTAATGCCTGAAATCTGCCCTTTTAGTTTTTCGGAAAAATGGCCTGCCGCTATTGCCTCCACTTTAAGCCTGTCGCCGTATAAGGCGGCGACTTCGACTGCGCTGGAGCCGATTGAGCCGGTAGAACCCGCAAGGAATATTCTCTTCATATTAAATTTATCCGTGTTTTAAGTAAAATGCGGCAATATAATAAAAAAACGGGGCGGCGAGTATCAGGCTGTCTATCCTGTCGAGAATACCTCCGTGGCCGGGTATCAAATGCCCGGAATCTTTCTTATCGCGAATCCTTTTAATAAGCGATTCGGTCAAATCCCCTATCATTCCGGCGATAACAGTAACGGACGACAAAATGATAAAAGAAACCGCGGTAAACTTTTTATAATCGCCTGTCCAGGCTTTGAAAATAAGCGCGGCAAGAACGGCCATGACAAACCCCGATACTGCCCCTTCCACCGTTTTTTTCGGGCTTAACTCAAAAAAAAGCTTATGCCTGCCGAAATGCCTGCCGCCGTAATATGCAAATATATCCGAGGCCCACACCAGTATAAAAAGCAGGAGGAGGAGAGTCCTTCCGTCCGGAAGTTCAAAAATTTTAGGCAGGAAAGAAATAAAAAATCCGGCATAAAATATAGAAAAAATATCAAGCAGAATGGTTTTGCCGGCATCCTTTTTAAAAAATAGGACGTTTTTAAAAAAAACCAGGAAACACGATAGAAAAATAACGAATATAAATGTGTTTGCTTTTAGAAACGCGAAAGAAAATGCCGCCAGGATAGAAAGTAGTCCCGGCAGGATAAAATACCGGTATTCCTTTAAATCGAATATGCCGAATATTTCGTAGACGGACAAAGCTATTAAAATTGCGGCAATAAAAAAGAACCGGTGCGCGTCTAACAAGAATATAGAAGCGATTACGGCTATTCCAAACGTTATCCCGAACACGAACCTCTTAAGGTCAAACTTAAGTTTTTCCAAATCTTCTAATCCTTTTTTCGTAATTTTTCAACGCGGCATCCAGGTTCTTTTTTCTGAAGTCCGGCCATAAGGTTTTAGTAAAGTAAACTTCCGTGTAAGCAGCCTGGTAAAGCATAAAATTGGAGAGCCTTTCCTCGCCGCTCGTCCTTATAAGAAGGTCCGGCTCCGGCATACCCGAAGTATAAAGATAAGACGAAAACATGTCTTCGTCTAAATCTTCGATATTTATCTTATTATTTTTAAAATCCTTCGCTATTTGCGATGCGGCGTTTAATATTTCTTCCCTCGCGCCGTAACTTAATGCAAGAGTTAAATTCAGGCGTCCGAATTTTCCGGTTTTATCTGCCGCGTTCTGAAGGGACTTTCTGGAATGTTCCGGTATCTTGCTTATGTTGCCGATAAAATTAAGCCTGATTTTATTTTTAACAAGGTAGGGGAGTTCGGAATTTATGTATTCGTAAAGCAGGTCCATTAACGAATCTACTTCGTCCTGCGGCCTCTGCCAGTTTTCGGAAGAAAAAGCGTAAACGGTAAGGTATTTAATATTATATGCCATTACGGCTTTTATTATGGACTTAAGGGATTTTATCCCCTCTATGTGGCCCTGTATCCTGTGGAGGTTCCTTTTTTTTGCCCATCTGCCGTTTCCATCCATAATAACGGCAATATGCCCGGGAACGTTTTTAAAATTCATACTTCCATTATTTCTTTTTCTTTATGTTTTGTTATTTCGTCTATTTCCCTAACAAAACCGTCCGTCAACTCCTGTATTTTCTTTTGCATTTTAAATGATATATCTTCCGATATTTCTTTCGATTTCTCGGACGCTTTTATCTTTTCGTTAGCCAATCGCCTGTAATTCCTGACCTCCTGTCTTAACGACTCCGCCAGTTTGCTTATCTGCTTTATTATGTCCTTGCGCCTTTCCTGCGTTAGCGCCGGAATTATAATGCTAATCGTCTTTCCGTCGCTTGAAGGATTCAAAGACGTGTCGTATTTCTGTATGGCCTTTTCTATCGCATGCAGCGAATTTATGTCCCATGGGTTTATGTGGATAGTCCTGCTGTCGGGAACCGAAATCGTGGCAAGCCTTATTATGGGAGAAACCGAGCCGTAATACTCCACGTTGATAGTGTCGATAAGCCCTGTAGACGCCCTTCCCGTCCTTATTTTTGACAGCTCGCTTTTATAGCTTGAGATGGCGTGCGTCATTTTGGTTTTTATTTCGTTGGCAAATTCCGTTTCGTTCATGATAATTTATTCTACCCGGATATAAATTTAAATAATGCAATAGCCGATAAATTAATTACCGGCTATAATCGTTCCTATGGGTTCCCCCATTACCACCTTAAGGAGGTTGCCTGGAACAAGCAGGTTAAAAACGACTATCGGAAGCATGTTATCCATGCAAAGGGAAATGGAAGTGGAATCCATTACCTTTAAATTTTTATTCAGTACGTCTATATAAGAAAGTTTTTCGAATTTTACAGCCGCCCTGTTGACTAAGGGGTCGTCGCTAAAAACGCCCTCTATCCTGGTCGCCTTAAGTATAACGTCCGCATGGATTTCCATCGCCCTCAAGGAAGCGGCCGTATCCGTGGTAAAATAAGGATTCCCGGTTCCTGCGGCAAATATGACCACTCTTTTTTTTTCGAGGTGCCTTAGCGCCCTCCGCCTTATATAGGGTTCAGCCACCTGCTGCATCGCTATCGCCGTCTGCACGCGCGATATGACGCCGTTGTCCTCCAGGCTTGCCTGAAGCGCAAGCGCGTTTATTACGGTTGCGAGCATCCCCATGTAATCGCCCTGCGAGCGTTCTATTCCGAGGCCGTTTGAAGACGACGAGCCGAACCCCCTGAATATATTGCCTCCGCCTATGACGACGGCGACCTCTGCGCCGGCTTCGGCTACGGCTTTAATTTCCCGCGATACGAAATTGATTACGGAAGGGTCTATCCCGCATTTGTTTTCGCCGGCCAAAGCCTCTCCGCTTACTTTCAGGAGTATCCTTTTATATTTGAGTCCGGGCAATTTTATTCTCCAAGCTGGAACCTTACGAATCTTTTGAGAACGATATTTTCTCCAAGCCGCGCGACTTCGTTATCTATAATCGCCGCGATATTCTTGGAAGGGTCTTTTATAAACGGCTGCTCCATGAGGCATACGTCCTGGTAATATTTTTCCAGCTTTCCGTCTATTATCTTTTCCTTTACGGCCTGGGGCTTGTCCATAGAGGCAAGCTGTTCCCTGTAAATTTCCTTTTCTTTCGCTACGACTTCCGGCTGGACGGCATCCCTCTTTATATAAAGTGGGTTCGAAGCGGCGATATGCATCGCGACGTTCTTGGCAAGATCCTGGAATTCTGCCGTTCTTGCGACAAAATCCGTTTCGCAGTTAATCTCCAGCAAAACGCCTATTCTCCCTCCGGCGTGGATATAGGAATAGACAAGGCCCTCTTTAGCTTCCCTGCTGGCTTTTTTCTGAGCTTTTGCAAGCCCTTTCTTCCTTAATAATTCCACCGATTTTTCCATGTCTCCGCCGGTTTCGGCAAGCGCGTTCTTGCAGTCTACAAAACCGGCTCCGGTCATCGCGCGCAAATTTTTAACAAGCTCCGCGCTTATATTCTGTGGCTTTTCCAATTATTTTTTCCTCCGGTATATTATTTATATTATATATTAATTTATAATTCATTAGGCTTAATAAAATCTATATGGAAATATCGGCCTCTTCTGCGGTTTCTGCCTTCTGCGCGGCTTCTGCGGCTTCGGGCGTGGTTTCGACGCTGACAGCAGTTACCCTATCGGCGGCGGCAAAAGTTTCCTCCGTAATGACTCCTTCCGGAATGCTTCAGGCCTTACACCTGCCGGTTTTTTCCTCGTAAATTTTTCTTCCTTTTATTACTGCGTCGGCCATGTTGCTTAAAATTAATTTTCTAGCCCTGATTGAATCTTAGTT
>OFHI01000110.1_pt1 | contig 17201 bp, 18 predicted proteins | sample 1522021 | NCBI WGS metagenome assembly OFHI01 (sample SAMEA2464839, study PRJEB22497) | soil metagenome | biome: Grassland; feature: Farmland; material: Clay | place: Australia | collected 2013-02-01 | depth 1.4 m | reverse complement strand
CATGATAAGAATCTCACGTGCATAATAAGCTAAAATATTATTTTTAAAAAAAATAAAAATTTAAAATTTGTATTTATGCCTCAAGGGCTTCTAGCGGTGTTCCCGTTGTCTTGATTGCAAGAGCAAATCCTACAAGTGAACAAATTCCCCAGGCAACTGCTGCCAGGGCAAACACAACAGTGTATCCGGACGACAGTGAGAGAATTATATAGGCTCCAACAAGTGGTGCCACAAATCCGCCTAGCCTGTCGAAAGAGTAGGATATTCCTCCAGCTGAAGATCTGAGGTAAGTCGGGTATATCTCGATCTCGTATGTGTGAAGGAAAGGCCCGTCTATGAATACTGAAAGCTCTGTCAGGAAACCAAACGTAACAATAACCGCTATTGGTGCATGGTAAAGTCCGCTAAGAACGAATCCTATTCCGAACAGCATATTTATGAAATAGAATACTGTAATCCCTGTCCTTCTCTGCATCCGTTCAATAAGCAAATATGCAATAAGGACACCTAAGGGGTAGGATATTGCTATTATGCCGGTAAACAGGATGGACTTGAATATTCCATAACCAAGAGTGTAGAAGAATGAAGGAACCAGAGCTACGAGTCCATAGAACCCGAATCCCTGTGCAAACTCAACTATCCATGCACTTGCTGTTCTCTTGATATAATCTTTGCTGAAAAGGACTTCAAGAAGAGGTCTTCTGTTCTGCTTTTCAACAATGTTCTTCGGAGCAGGAAGTTCAGCCCCATTGAGGTCTTTTCTTATTTTTGATTCTATGTAATCCATGACCTCGTTTGCTTCTTTCTGTCTTCCTGTTCTCTCAAGCCATCTTGGAGATTCCGGAAGTACCGATCTTATTATCAGTGAGCTGAAAGCACCAAGTACCATTATGATCAGCAGGATCTTGTATCCCGGTATTCCAATGGTCACAGGCACTAAGAGTGCAGCCATGAAAACTCCCACGGTTCCTCCCATGAAACCCACAAGCAACTGGTATGCACTCATCTTTCCTCTTCTGTGCGTAGGCGATATTTCCTGCGCATAAGTGGAATTCAACGGTATCTGCACTCCGGCTCCAAAGCCTGCCAGCGTCATTCCAGCGAACAGTATGGAACCTGAAGGGGCAAGGACAGCTACAAGATCACCAAGACCCATAATGGAAAGGGTAATTGCAAAAACATTCCTCCTGCCCAGCTTATCTCCAAGAAGCGCAAAGAAAATTGCACCCGTGAAGGTTCCACCGAAAAATGCTGCAGAGAGGTATGCTCCAAATGATTTTGCGTTCAGAGCCGCAAAGAAATGAAGCGCGATGGAACTCGAAGTAAAAAGCTGGAACGAATCCCAGAACATTCCAAGTGCCAATAACGTCGCCCAGATCCACAATGTACCTGTCATTGGAAGCCTTTCGACTCTGCTGGCTATATTAACATCTTCCATGAGTATGTTAGACAATGAATATATATATAAACATTCGCTTAGAATATATTAGAAATATATTTATTGTGTTTAACGATTAACACCACCATGAAAAGCATGCTTTTCACCCCGGCCGATAAGCCCTCCTGGGCAGAAAAGGCCTGGAAATTCAGTCCGGATGCAGTTATTCTTGATCTTGAGGACAGCATAGCACTTAATAGCAAGGAGTATGCCAGAAAAAACGCAAGGAACATTCTTGAATCATCGGATTCCCAGTGGTATGTCCGGTTAAACTCAAGAAATTCCGGGCTTCAGGAAAATGATATAAAAGAGGTGCTTCATGAAAATCTCAAGGGTCTGGTTCTTCCAAAAATACAGGATAAAGAGGACATAATATACTTTCAGAATATATTAAAAGTATATTCTAAAAAAAATAATATTGATACAGATGATCTCAGGATCATTCCCGTGATCGAAAACACAAGGGGGCTTGTAAACCTGAGAGAAATAGCGAGCTGCTCGCCGGCAATTACCGCCATAGGTTATGGCGGCGGAGATTTCTCACTTGATATCGGGCTCAACTGGGATCCCTCTTCGCTTATGATAAAACACCTGATGGCACAGCTGGTCATAGAATCGAGATACGACGGCCTTGAAACTCCTCACGACAGCGTTTACCCGAATTACAGGGATGTGGAAGGCTTGAGGGCGGCCTGCAAGGATTCCCGGAGCATGGGATTCGGGACTAAACACGCATTGCACCCGGACCAGGTTCCAGTGATAAACGAGGTATTTTCACCTACTGGTAAAGAACTGGAAAATGCCAGAAAGATAAAAGAGGAATTTGAAAGAAAGGAATCGGAGGGTTCCGCTGCTCTTGGGGTAGACGGAAACATGGTGGATTATCCCGTATACAAAAACGCACTCAGGGTCCTCAGAGAAGGTGGAAAAGATGAGTGAACCATATGGGGGCTCCCCGGAAAAATGCATCATTGCAGAGTTAAATTTGCCATACAAGGGCAGGAATTCATTCGTCAAAGTGGGTGGTAACAATGGAAAAAATTAGCATAATAGAAGGAAATGAAAATGAAAGGAAGGCCATAGCAGGGAAACTGTACGGCCTGAAGGTTGTTCCTGAGGAAATAAGGGAAAAAATTATTACGGCGTGGGCCACATCGATAGGCCACAGCAGTTTCCCGGGAATTGATAGTATACCTTACTCACTGCTTGCACCTTCGTATAAACTGATAGAGCACGTAAATGAGGTAACCAGGATCGGACTCTATATGGTGGAGTTTTACCAGGAAAACTGGAATATGGAAATCAACTTCAATGAGATTGTCCCCATACTGCTACTTCATGACGTTGACAAACCTCTGCTGTTCAGGATGTCAAACGGAAAGCTTGAGGCATCGGACCTCTATGATCAGGTTCTGCACGGTGTCCTGGGATCATACATACTGAATGAACTCGGATTTCCGGAGAAGGTGGTCTTTTCAGTTTCCACACATGCTGTGAAGAGCCCGATACACGGAAACAGCAAGGAGGATGCGATTCTGCATTATGCAGATCTTTTCAGCGCAGATCATGCAATCATGAAGGATGGAGGCAGGGCATTCTACCAGAAGAGAATACTCGATTAACGGGATGATGTAATGGGAACTCTTGATGGAATAAAGGTACTTGACATGTCTACACTGCTTGCAGGTCCGCTGTGTGCTACAATGCTGGGCGATCATGGGGCAGAGGTAATAAAGGTGGAACATCCCAGAGGGGATGACATAAGGAACTGGGGAGAAGCCAAGGACGGAATACCGCTCTGGTGGAAGGTCATCTCCCGGAACAAGAAATTAATATCCGTGGATCTGCACTACAGGAAAGGGCAGAATGTCATCCGGGATCTCATAAAAGATACGGATATCCTGATAGAAAACTTCAGGCCCGGAAAACTTGAAAGCTGGGGCCTTGGATATGATGAGTTGAAGAAGATCAATCCGGGGCTGATAGTGGTCAGGGTTACAGGTTTCGGCCAGAAAGGACCGTATTCAAGCTTCCCTGGTTTTGGGACACTGGCTGAGGTCATGAGCGGATTTGCAAATGTTACTGGAGAGCCTGACAGGCCTCCGACGCTTCCATCATTCGGCCTGGCTGACGGCATTGCCGGAATAACTGCTGCCTTTGCAGCAGTCTCTGCAGTCCTGAAGAGGGGAAAAACCGGTGAGGGTGAAATGATTGATGTGAGTCTGTATGAACCACTTATGTGGATCGTAGGAGCCCACGTTGTTGAATACGATCAGCTCGGAAGGATACAGACAAGGCTCGGAAACAGGTCTACCAGGACCTGCCCCAGGAATACCTACCAGACAAAGGACGGGAAATGGATCGCACTGTCTGCAAGTGCAGATTCCATAGCCAGAAGGCTCCTTAACGTGATAGGAAGGCCGGAAATAGCTGAGAAATATCCCACAAACAGAGACAGGGTAAAACATGTCGATGAAATAGATGGCATAGTCCAGAAGTGGGTGGAAAAATATTCCCAGAACGACGTTGTGGAAATACTCAGGGAGGCTGAGGTTGCAGTTGCGCCTGTTTTGGACGTGCAACAGATCTACAATGATGAGCATTTCAGGTTGAGGGGGAGCATAACAGAAATTGATGACGATGATCTAGGAAAGATAACCATGCAGGGGGTATTTCCAAAAATGATAAATAATCCCGGTGCGATAAAATATACGGGAAAGGTCAGGATAGGAAATGATACAGACGAAATTCTGAAAGGGCTTGGCTACGATCCTGACAGGATTAGGATCCTCAAGGAAGAAGGTGTCTTGAAATAATGTCCGGAAGAACTGAAAAATCAACAAAATCGGATCAGGTATACAACATAATCAAGGATAAGATAATGTCTGGAGAGTATTCTCCGCACACTCTGATAAAACAGGGTGATGTTGCAAAGGAGCTCGGCGTCAGTACAGTCCCTGTGAGGGAGGCCCTGTCAAGGCTCACGACGGAAGGGTTCATCCTCCACATTCCTTATGTCGGGGTAATGGTATCCAACGTTACTGCAGATTACCTCTCAAAGGTCTACGAGTTGAGGGCAATCCTTGAAGGGGCTGCAGCTTCCATGGCAGTCAAGAATTTCACATCATACGATATCGATGAGCTTGATGGCATGCTCGAAGAGATGGAGGCCGCGGAAAAAGCTGGTGACATCGGGCTGTACCAGGAGATTAACGAGAGGTTCCATTTCCTCATCTATTCACGCTCTGACAATGAGCTTCTCCTTGATCACATAAAAATTCTCTGGAGGCGTTTCCCACGGGATACGTTCAAGACCATGCCTGTAAGGCTCACCAGGTCACTGGAGGAACACAGGATGATGGTGTCTGCGATAAAAAACAGTGATCCTACCTGGTGTTCTGCGCTGACTGTAAGCCATATAAAGAGTGCGCAGGATGATATAAGGAAGTACAGATCATCCTGAACAGCAGTACTATCGCTGCATTCCTCTGGAGATAATTTCGCCAAGTTCTGATGCCGCTTGAAGGCTTTCCAGATTCATGATCGCATCCCACAATTTCCCCGCTTCTTTTTCAGTGAAGGCCGGCCCCAGGTTTGCAAAGAACTTTTGCCGGACATTATCGGGTGTTGATTTTGTTTTCATAAGGGAGTCGAAGGAATCCTCGAATATCTCCCCATCTTCCAGCATTAACCGGAAATGCGTGATCCAGACATCCGGATACTGAACGTCGCAATCTTCGGATTGATACAACTTTATTTTCTTCATGAGCGATTTGACTCTCTGATCTTTAAGTGCATCTTCCTCAAATTCGTCCATTGTCAGCCTGCCAAAAACAGATGCAACGGCCACGTTATACTGCAGGCTGAAGGAACCTTCCCCTCTGGTACCCGCTTCAGGAATATCGCTTATCTTCAGCCTCTTGCTGTCCAGACCTATCTCTATACTCCTGATCCTGCGGTAATCAATATTTTTCTCCTTCAGCAATTCAAGCATATGGGATACCGGCCCATGGCAGAACCTGCTTCCGGGGTACAGCTTGAATTCAATATCCATTATGTCCCAGTCGTTCCATTCAGCGGACAGATAATCAGTTAATTCTGAGCCGGAGAATGCCCTGGAAAATATCGATCCCTCAACAGTAAAATCCGGGTGCTCCTCGAGATCGGACTGAGCAATCCTGCAGCTCAAAATTCCATTAAGGCTTGCATTTGCCGCCAGCAGCATGGCGTAATTCATATGCCCGTCAACCTGGTATCCTCTCGTCCCTCCCATTTCCTGTGCACTTATGCTCATAGCTATTCCGGTGTTCTCCGGGGTGAGGTGCATCAAGCTGGAAACACCCGATGCAACTCCTATTGAGTTTACAGTTCCGGAAGGGCTGAAACCCAGATCATAATGGCGGGGGGACACCCCTTTTGCGAACTTTATTGAAGTCTCGTAAGCGATTATCGTAGAAAGCAGAAGATCTTTTCCACTTGAATTGCAGTCCTCGGCAACAGAAAGCATAGAAGGAACAATGGAAGCTCCGGGATGAAGTATAGCCCTGTTGTGTTCATCGTCAAAAAGGAGGGCATGGGCTGCAAGGGAATTGACATAAGCGGCGGAGACCATGCCCTTTTTCATTCCAGTGGCAATTTCTGTAGAACTTCCCGATGAAGAAAAGGCGCCTTCAATTTTCTCTGATATGCTTTTGAAAACTGGATCTTTGCTGCCCCTCACAGCAACTCCTAAAGTATCTGCAATGCACAGCTTGACTTTGTGCCTCACTTCTTCGGGAAGCTTGTCATAATCCAATTCTGAAAAGGACCTGATGTAATCCGCAAGCATGGTACCCGTCACTGATTCAGAATATTTATTACTTTTTCAGGCTCGCAAAATATATGAAAAATCATTTTTCTGCCTTGAAAGTCCTGCCAAGCTCCTTCCCGGTTGAAAAATAATGGCGGAAGACGTAGAACAGCGGATGCCACTTTCCGGTATCAACATGTTCCTCATCCATCACGATGGAGCGGTGCGCATGGACCCTGACGGCCTCTATTTCCACGATCGCAGCTTCGACATCACTCTGATCCATCCTGTATATGTTCTTCACAACACCCTCAATCTGAAGGGGGCATTCAAGAACACGGGGTGGTTTCACAATCTCAGAAGGAACAGGGGTGAGGCCTGCCGCCTTAAATTTATCCTTCTCGTACCTGTATCTCCCTTTCTTTTCAGGTGGTACCGGATTCTTTCCTGTAAGCGGAGCAAGTTTCTCAACAGCTTCCCAGAGGCTCTTTTCCGGGAAATTAAGGGAACATTCTCCAGTTGCTTCAAGATTCTCCAGCGCTTTCCCCGAGCCGGACAGCCCTATGACCACATTTTTACCGAGGGCCCAGGCCGAGGATATCGGGGAAAGATTTGCTGATCCTCCGGAATCAACCGTAGAAACCAGGACAACCGGCGTTCCAAAGTACAGAATTCTGGGCTTTATTATCATGAGTTTTTCATCACTGCTTTCAACAGGATCCAATGTGCTGCCTGACTGCCTTTCACTTATTCCTGCATTGCTCATAGCCGTGGAATCCGGGGAGGCAAATAATTTACATCATACATAAGAAAAATCAAATATGTCAAAAGGTAATGGCCATTGGTCATAGGGATGGGTTCAATCTTCCTTAATAAGAAAAATCAAATATGTCAAAAGGTAATTAAAGAAGCACGTCAGTTGAAAATATGGAGAAATATCGTATTATCAGCGCGATATCAAACCCTTTACGCATAAGGATAATTGAAGTGCTTTCCCGGGGGCCGGCTCCGGTAAATGAAATTGTCTCACTGGTCCATACCTCTCAGCCGAAGGTATCATCCCACCTCTCAATTCTGATGAACTCCGGGATCGTTGACTCTTATCAGATTGGACGGGGAAGAATATACAAATTATGTCCGGAAAATCTGGAAGATCTTACGGGGTGGCTTGACAATATTCTCCACTCCGGCACAGTGTGGAAAAGCACCCCGAAACCAAAGGGAAACAGCAGAATGATAAACGAACTGCACCAGTCCAGAACCTGCTACGATCACCTGGCAGGGGTCGAGGGAGTCTACCTTCTTGAAAGGATGCTTGACTTGAGATGGCTTGTTATTGACAATTCTGAGAAACCAACATACCGGCTTTCTGCTGAGGGGGAAAATCAACTATCTGTCAGGGGAGTAAGAATACCTATCAGGAAGAACAGCAGAAGGATGTTTGCCTACGGGTGCCTTGACTGGACAGTAAGAAGCCCGCATCTTGGCGGGGCACTGGGGGCATCAATATTGAGGGCTCTGGAAGAATCAGGTTATCTTGAGAGAATAGATAATTCAAGAAAAATCAGGATGAAAAGGGAGCTGTCATTTTTCTTTGATCCTGAGCAACAGGTCCACTCCTAGAATTCTATCTTTACCAGCCATGTTCTCCTGTCGATAACGGTATCGGCCTTCAGCCCTCGTGACAGTATTTTTTCCAGTGCACTGTTTGCCTCGTGCTCCGAACTGAAATGGATGAACATTCCATCACGCCCGAATTCCGGCACATACTGCTGTTCTGAAAGTATGTCCCTGATCTTTTCCACGCCTTCAGAGAATGAACTCTCACTGACATGGAAGGTCCCGTTGCGGATCCTCTTGATCCCCTCTTCCTTTATTGCATTGAAGGTGAACTTTCCGATTTTCCGGTTTGCACTGAGAGCGCCGATGCTTGTGAAGTTCATGATGAAAAAGATGACAGTCGCGGCTGCTAACGGGATGGCAAACAGCAGCCCCAACGTAAGGTATACCACAAGTGTGGCAATCATCAGAATTATTGTTATTATTCCTTTAGGTGCCTGCAACATCAGGTTATCTTTTATTCTATTATAAGGATAATGATCCATGCTTATCTGTGCAGGTTTCATGGAAAGTCCTAACGCATTCCCTGCAATTGAGTCCGGCAGACATCTGCTTTCCCGGTCAGGCGGGAAATACAATTCTCCACTTCAAGGAAAGAGATCCGTGGAAAGGTATTTCATGCCGGAATCCGGAAGAACAGTTACTACAGTTCCATTTCCATTCATCTGATCCTTGAGCTTCAGTGCAGCTGCCACATTGGCACCCCCGGAAAATCCTGCAAATATGCCTTCCTGTGCTGCAAGCTTTCTGGACATGCGCATCGCCTCATCATCCGATACGGTGAGGAAACCACTCACCAGTGAATCGTCCCAGAACTCAGGCTTGAAGGCATAACCGCCGCCCTGAATCCTGTGCCTTGTGGACTTGATCTCTTTTCCTGCCAGGTACGGAGCATCAACAGGTTCAACGGGGAAGCACATGATATCCTTGTTGTGCTTCCTGAGCGCCATGGATATTCCGACAACTGTGCCACCTGAGCCCACATATGATACAAAGGCATCTATGCGGCCTCCGGACTGTTCCCATATCTCTTCTCCGGTCGTAAGTTCGTGTGCTCGAGCATTATCCGGGTTGTTGAACTGGTCGGGCCTGTATGCTGAGAGATCGCTGATCAACTCTTTGGTTTTCACTTCAACAAGATCAAGATCCTCTCCGGATACATATCCCGGTTTGCCGCCAGAGGCCTGAGGGACAAGAACAACTTCAGCACCAAGTGCTTTCAGCATTCTCCTTCTTTCCACCGAATTTCCTTCGGACATAACGGCAACAAACTTGTATCCTTTAGCCCTGCACACTATTGCAAGGCCAGTTCCCATGTTGCCGCTCGTTCTCTCGATCACCGTATCGCCCGGCTTTATTTTTCCCAGCCTTTCTGCTTCCTCGATAAACCTGAGGGCAACGCGATCCTTGATGCTGAGTCCCGGATTATAAAATTCAAGCTTTACCAGTATCTCAAAGCGATCATCGCTGAGGCTCTTCAGCTTGGCCAGCGGGGTATTCCCTATCGTTCCGATTATTCCATCCTTAACTTCAGTCATGATTATTTCCCGGCCCTGTGTATGCCGGAAGGGATTTACGGCAGCATTCTTAAGGATTTGCAGTCACACTGTCCACGCTGTGATTGCTGCCCTCATATTACTTCCAACGGTTTCCGGCGGTCAAGAAATCATATGATCCGGCAGACACTTGCTTTTTGGTAAATACTAATGCCGGGAAATGTACATCTTGTGCAAGGATGGTCCTGTTTGCACTATATGGACAATTTGTGCTCACTAACGCTAATATGTTTTTCCGGCATACTTGAAAATGAGTCTGAAAAACTCATTAAAGGATGCTGGTTGCGGGTGTTCCGGATTTATAAACTCTTCTCTTCCGGAACTTCCCGGCGATCACAAATATGAAGGTCTTCATGGGCAGGGACCCACTTGGTCAGAAAGCCCTGATGCCAGGACGGGAGGCATGATGCAATGAATGCGGGAGACGTCGCATGGATGCTTACTGCCACAGCCCTTGTCATGATAATGACTCCTGCGCTGGGATTCTTTTATGGTGGCCTTGTAAGAAGGAAGAATCTTTCCTCTACTATAATCCAGACTCTGACTATATTTGCAGTGGTCAGTCTGATCTGGGCTTTCTGGGCCTTCTCACTGTCATTCAGCCCCTCAGTTGACGGACTTATTGGAAACCTCCACGCAGTTTTCCTGAATGGAGTTGGCCAGCAGCCCGACGCTGCTTATTCCGCATTAATACCGGGACTGCTCTTTATGGCTTTCCAGCTGAAATTTGCAGCAATTACTCCTGCACTTATGATCGGTGCATTTGCTGAGAGGATAAGGTTCAAGGCCCTCCTGATCTTTATTGCACTCTGGACCACCCTTGTATATTCGCCGGTTGCAAACTGGGTCTGGGGCCAGTCAGGATGGCTCCACACACTTGGGGTGATCGATTTCGCAGGTGGACTGGTCGTTCATTTGACAGCAGGTGTATCGGCGGTTGCTGCGGCTCTGGTTCTTGGAAGAAGGACGGGGATCGACAAAAACAGGGAGATCCGCCCAAACAACATACCTTTCGTGATTCTGGGTGCGGCACTTCTCTGGTTCGGATGGTTCGGCTTCAATGGTGGAAGCGCTTTGGCAGCTAATGGCATAGCAGTTCAGGCAATCGTCAACACAAACTTTGCAGCGGCTGCCGCAGCTGTAAGCTGGATGCTTTTTGACTGGTGGAGGAAGGGCAAGCCTTCTGCTGTTGGCATAGCAATAGGTGCCGTGGTAGGTCTTGTGGCAATCACTCCGGCTGCAGGCTACGTCAGCACCATGGATTCCATAATCATAGGCCTTGTGGGAGGAGTTGTAAGCAACGTGATATCCAACTGGCATTTCCTCAGGTCACGGCTGGACGACTCACTGGATGTGTTTGCCTGCCATGGTGCCGGTAGCCTCTGGGGACTCCTTGCTACAGGTCTCTTTGCTTCAACAATGGTAAACCCTGACGGGCCAAACGGACTCTTCTATGGAAACCCCCATCTGTTCGTGCTTGAGGCATTCGCCATTGTAGTGGTCGGCGGCTTCTCTTTCGTAGGTGCATACGTGCTGCTGAAGGTAACAAACCTGATCACTCCGTTGAGAGTAAGTCTCAAAGAGGAGGAAGAGGGTCTTGATCTCAGCCAGTTCGGGGAAGAAAGCTACGATTAAGGCATCAAAAAAGGCAGCTTAAACCTGGCCTGAACACAGGAATCGGCCAATAAGTTGCCTTTAAATCTAAATTTTACAAATTTATCCATTAATTTTCGGGGAATATGAAGCAACTGCTGATTTTTACTGCACCAGGCTTAGATGCTCATGCACTATTTTCCATTCTCCATGAGATTTTCCAAGGATATTGGTGCCATGGCCCAGAAATTCATTCAGGTTCCCGTTAATAATCCCTCTGGATCTGAAATTGTATATGCAGGCCGCTGAATCTTCTGTTCTGTAAAGCCACTGCAGATCAGAAATTGAATACTCCTCCTCAGCAATCGCATTCCAGGTTCTTTCAAAAGCATCCCTGATTTCCTCGACGCCATTGTAAGATCCATCCGAAAACCAGAAGGTTGCATTGCCGGCAACCAGGGGCTTGACGTTGTTGAAATTCCTTGAATTGGCTGCCTTTTCGTATATTTTCATAAAATTATCCGGTGAATCACTACTCATATATGACAAGTGAGGCAAAGGATTTGAAGGATTAGTTATTTTAGCTCTGACAGGAGGAAAGTCTGCATAATTCTGCAGGAATTCCACTCAGTTATGGAATATATTTCTACATAGCCTATGTAGACAAATTATAATAGTGAACAGTACATTTATTCAGGTGTTCAAGACCTTAGACGAAAGCAAAGTCAAGGGGATACATCTGAAAATAGCCGGACTTTCTGCCGGTGGCTCCTTTCTTGACGGTTATGACATATCGATAGTTTCTATCGCGATTCTTGTTCTAACGCCACAATTTTCACTCACAACAGACGATCAGTTTTTGCTGCTTGGCTCAACGCTGATCGGCATGATCTTCGGGGGAGTGATTATAGGGTATCTCACCGACCTGAAAGGCAGGAGATATGTGTATCTGTGGGACATGCTCCTGTTCATTCTTTTTACTGTCCTGTCAGCAGTGTCAACAAGATTCATCGAAATTCTGCTGTTCCGTCTCCTGCTTGGAGTTGCCATAGGTGCAGATTATGCAATCAGCCCCACGATAATATCCGAGTTTTCCCCGAGGAAGCACAGGGGAAAATTGCTCACAATTGCCGGGATAGCATGGTTTGTGGGAGCCGCCTCATCGTACGGCGTAGGCTCTATTCTTACCGTTTTCGGCCCTGAATCATGGAGATACATGTTTCTTGCAGGGGTGATACCGGCAATAATAGTGCTGCTGCTGAGGGTATCAATACCTGAATCTCCAAGGTGGCTTATGGAGACGGGAAGAGAGGAAGAGGCTCTTGAATCCGTCAGGAGAATTGTCCCGGACGGTGTAATAGAAACAGATTCCAATGAAAAAAAGGCTCCTTTCAGCGCTCTATTCAGCAAAGAATACAGGTCATCAACAATCTTCATTTCTGTATTCTGGTTCTGTCTTGCTGCCGTCACATACGTGATCGCACTTGAAGGCCCAAAGATTCTGGTGGAACTTGGCCTTTCCAGTACCAGTGCAGCAAGCACAGCCTCAGTGATCGCCTTTCTTGCTATACTCGGCTCTTTCCTGACACTTGTTTTCGTGGACAGGCTGGGCAGGAAGCCGATCACCTCCATAGGATTCCTCGGGATGATCGTCACTCTGGTCGGAGCAGCTTATGTGCTGTTCTATACTAAAAGCGTCATAATGCTTGTCCTGCTGTTCGTTGTATTCGAGATCAGCCAGGAATTCGGCCCCGGAATTACAAATTCAGTGTATCCGCAGGAACTCTTTCCGACAAGCATGAGAGCTACTGCCCAGGGATTCGGCACAACGGTGAGCAGGATCGGTGCTGTAGTTGGGATATTCGTGTGCGGTGCTATAGCAGACACCTATGGTTTCGGAACAGGCATGATTCTTCTGGCCGTAATATCAGCAGCAGGCCTTGTTGTGACTATTGTACTGGGAAAAGAAACAAAGGGAAAGTCCCTTGAGGACCTGACATCGAAATCCTGATTATGGGTTCCTTCCAATCGCTTTCAGGACCAGATCAGGCCGGTCAGATCCTATAGCATCCACTCCAGCTTTCAGGCAATCGGAAATCTCCTTTTCCGTGCCTGGAGCCCAGACGCTTACCAGAACTCCACCCTGGTGGCACCTTTCCACATATTCTTCAGTGAGGCCATTGTAGTTGAATGAGAGCATTCCGGTGCTGCAGCTCTTTGCAACAGACGCAGGATCCACGGGGAATCCCGCAATAAGGGCACCGGTCATAAGAGATGGATACCTGCTCCTCATCATCAGAATAGCATCATGGAAGAATGATATCACGATGCATTTATTCACATAATCCGGATTTTTTTCAAAAAGCCCCGACAGGGCAGAAGCGGTTTCCAGGCTTTTCAGCTCTATCACCAGAGGAGCGTCAATGGATTTCAGGGCGCTCTCCAGCGATGGTATCTTCTCTCCGCCGGGAAGTTCTATCCTTGAAATTTCGTCCATCGTCAGATCTGATACGTTTTTGTCTATCCCGGCTACACGGTTGAGGTTGGAATCATGAACGATAACAAGTTGCCCATCTTTTGATAATTGAACATCACACTCAATGGCATCGACTCCAAGCTCTACGGATTTCCGAAATGCAGTGAGGGTGTTTTCTGAAAAAAGTTCGGCACCTCCCCTGTGGGCAATGACTGTTATTCCTTCCTCCATGTCTGATTCATCCATCACAGTTCACTGTATATCATTACCATGTTTTGGTACAAATACACTTCGAAAGATGCGGTAAGATCACGGGGAAACCTATTGAAGAGAGAGCCACCGGATTATTTCATTCACCGTATCAGGATCCAGCCTCTTTTCCGGGGCATTGTATTCTGCTACAACTTTCTCAGGTGCAAGTTCATTTCTTGCTTTCTCCTCATATTTCAGGACATGATTGGCATTCTCCGGATAATAGAAGGAGTAGTTTTCTTTCCCCTCAGCAGCCCTTTCAAGTTCTTTTCCCTCAATAGTCCATTCCACCTGCAGATCTTTCTTTCCTATTATGACAAGAACGGGGACGTCAAGTTTCTTGAACAGTTCCGCCGGCTCAAGAGTCCAGAGTTCTCTCGAAAATGGAAGATTGGCGGGATTTGCAAGTCCTGAAATAAGCATTCTCGCAGAATCAGGAAGTGAGGGGTCCATATTTACCTGCCTTCCTTCAATAAAATCGGATACAGAGGCATCATAAAGTTTCATGATACTGTCAGAATTATCAAGATCTTTCACCTGAGAATGGATCTGCAGTCTCGCTATTTCTCCAACGGATCTTCCGGGTGCACCAGTTAGGATGAACCCTGAGAATGCAGGTTTCAAGCCCATTGTATAATAATTCAGGGCGTGGATCGCACCCTCGCTGTTAGTAAGGGCAAATAACCTTCGGCTGTCTGCAAGTCCGCTTTCAATAAAGGCATTAACCGCGCCTGATAATTCGTCTGCATGGCTCTTCATGCTTATTTTTCCAGCCATGTGCGGAAGGTTCTCCATCACTTTCGGCCCCGATGCCCTCTTATCATAGCGCATGGAGGCGTATCCATTCCTGGCTAGTACCTCAGCAAGAAGCTTTGCACTGCCGTTGGTTCCGGGGAGAAGAGGGGAGCACCAGTTGCGATCTGTCGGGCCGCTCCCTGCCACGAACACAAGACCCGGATACTTTCCTTCGCCATCAGGGTACGTTATCGTACCTTCCATTTCAATATCATCAACAAGCCATTTCACAGTTTTTTCCAGAAAAGAAGGACCCTCAGCCATAATTCTCAATCTCTTCGCAAGCCTTACTCAATATAGATGCTTGAGGAATATAAGCATTGATGGAAGCTGATTTGGATATTCATGAATTGAAAAGGAGAATAGCATTCCCGGGATGAATGTGGGATATGCAGTTACTTTCCTTTAACATGAATTGCCAAACTTAATCTGCTGACTCAAAATAGATACACTGTCAGGGATGATCCCGCCTTAAAGGACAGAATGGACCAGGCCTGATGGAGATAGAAAGCTTCAAGGAAAAGGAGGTTAAAAACGTGAACAGCAATCTCCTGAAGAAGGCGATCAGGGTGTGGCTGATGGAGACCTTGGTCTCCGGTTTCAACTTCTTCGTTCTGATGGACCTTGTATTTGAGCCAAGATGGGGCGAACTTGTTGCACATCAGATTGGCATGATAACAAGGATAGGATACATCTTTGCATTTGCCTTCTTCCTGATCAGATCAACGGAGAAATACACGGTAACTGACCTGTTCCATGTGGGATTTTTGTGGTTAGGGCTTGAACTGGCATTTGAGTGGGGCGGCAGCCTCGCAATCGGCCGTTCAGTCCAGGATATTCTGGTTGGCTGGAATGTGTTTGCAGGGTATTTGTGGCTATTTGTTCTCCTCTCCTATCTCTTCTCAAACCTTGTTTTTGGGCTTATCCTTAAGGCGATCAGAAAAAGCGGAAAGATAACGGAAAAGCTACCGGAATAAATTTTCCCGGAGTGAAGAACACCATTTGCATTAATTTGATCAGAATCGGGAAGCCGATAAACGGGCCACAAAAATCGAAGCTTCTGAGAACAGGCTTGAACAGGCTTTCCTCAACTTATGGGGAAATTGTACCATAACGTGTTTGCCTGAAAGCAAAATGAAAAACAGGTGAAAGGATGGAAAAGCCTGAGATGAAGAAAGAGGGGAAGGATGTGACGTTCAGCATGCTGCTGGATGCGCCAAGGGATTTTGTCTGGGACATGATGTACAGCATGGAGTTCATTCCCGCGGAATACGTTCCAGGGTTGAAAACAAAGAGTTTTGAAATTGACCTCAGGGTTGGTGGCAAAATGAAATCAGTTACAGTAGACCAGGAAGGGAATGAGTATACCGAGATCAGCAGGATCACCGAACTGGAACCGAAAGATAGGGTGAAGTGGAAATCCGAGACAAGCATGACGCCTGAACTGAATGTTGAAACGGAAGAGATGTTTGAGGATCGGATGGGAAAGACAAAGTACACTGTCATAGTACATTTCGACAGTGAGGAAAATGCCTCAAAGGTGGGAGATATGGGCTGGGATGACCTTTTCATGAACAGCCTGGAAGAGTTCAGAAATTTCGTAATGAGGAAGATGGAAGAGGAGAAGGTAACGAAATAGGGCATTGATAAACCAGAGACTGTTGGGAGAATCCTTCAGCTGATCACCGATCTTCCAGATCGTGCCAAAAAGACAGTTGTACCACAATTTGCTTTGTCAGATTCAAAATAGAAAAATAGGAGGTGAAAAAATGGCTCAATCCGGAATGACCAGAACCGACAAGTCCCTGTGCTACAGCATCACAATTAACGCACCACGCGAATATGCATGGGAGATAAGAATTAATCCCGAATACCTTCCCCTTTACTTCAAAACCAGTGAACTTTCCATGAAGAGCTTTACAGGTGACGTAAAGCAAGAGGGAAAAGCCAGATTAGTACTGGAGGACGAGGACGGAAACGAGCACGTAACGCTAATAAGATACCTGGAGATCGATCCCCCTCATACCTTCAAGGAGGAAGTGGAATCCAGCCTTAATCCCGGGAACAAGTATCTTGTAAGGGAATCATTCACCGGTTTCTCTGACAAAACCAAGTATCTAGTGAGCCTCATGTTCGAGGATAACGAGGACCTGTTCAAGCTGATGGAGATGGGCTGGCACCTGTCTTTCCAGGAAATCATGGCCAACTTTGCTGCCCTGATGGAGAAAATGATGAAGGAAAAAAGCGGTGTAAAGGGAAGCCCTGCACCTTAATGATACACTGGAACGGAAACAGAAAATAAAGCGCCTCTTAGGTACAACAACGAGGCGGTAACAGCTTGTGAGAGCAGGTAAAATTGAGAGGGCGCATCGGTTTTACATGCACATTTCAATCATTGTAATTTTTATTTCTGTTCTTGTACCATAACTTCCATTTTTTCGTACAAAATGAAAATTTAGAGATGATATAATTGAAGAAGCCGGAAATGGTTAGATCCAATAATGAACTGACTTACAGCATAGTAATTGATGCACCGAAGGAAATGGTCTGGAATGCTAGTGTTTAGTTGCATTAATTATAGATAGTTTTATTAGTATATTTCCATTGCAATTGCATGGCAAGAAATGCTGCCATGCTGCATATAAGATCAGAGGACGATGAGAATCTCAAGAGGATCGTCCG